>ERZ1106951.152-NODE-152-length-74015-cov-24.716631_pt1 | contig 74015 bp, 77 predicted proteins | sample MGYA00403676_ERZ1106951 | MGnify/ENA primary metagenome ERZ1106951 (study PRJEB35170, sample SAMEA104062398) | human gut metagenome | biome: human gut; feature: human-associated habitat; material: faeces | place: Denmark | collected 2012-04-23 ...
AGCCGCCGAAGCGGTGCTTAAGCCGCTAGGCGGGAATTGTGCGGTGTTGCCCTAACCCCTATGGTGTGTTATCCGCGGGTGCCCTCAACGCTGGAATCGGTGCTCCAGCCCTGCAGGTCAGTGGGGTTGATGGAGCCGTTCCAGCGGCCATCGTTCTGGGCGTCGTTCCATTCGTTCCAGGCTGCCTCGCTGCGGATAGCTGTACCGCTGCGGAATGCTGCATCCCACGGGTTGGCGGAATCCGGGTCGGTGGGGTCCCAGCCGCGCTTGCCCTCGTCCGTCGGGTCGGTGTAAATGGTGCCGGGCTTTCCCATGGGGCCGGGGTCATCGGCGTTATCATAAATCACCACGCGGGTGCCAATGGGGCAGTTATCATAGATCCACTTTACATCACAGACCAGCAGCCGGATACAGCCCAGGCTGGCCTGGGTGCCCAGCTGGTTGAACTGGTCGTACTCGATATCGTCCTTGTGCTGGCTGTAATACGGCACAGTGTGGAACAGATAGGAATCCCAGATGCGGGTAGCGTACTGGCCATAGCTCGGCCCGGCCAGCAGCCGCCAGTCATAATTGACCGGCGTTGCAAAGAATCCCAGCGGGGTATCCGCGCCGCCGGAGCACACCATGGCCATATACGGCTTGGTGTAGTTACCCTCATCGTCCAGCGCCAGTACCGTCACGGTAGAAGCCGCGCGGTTGACCGCGATCATATAGGGGCAGCCATCTTTGGCACTGTATTTCAGCCCCTCGCTCTGGTAAAATTCATCGGCAGCCAGCTGTTCCATCAAGGCTTTGCCGCGCTCATCCCAAAGCGCTGGGTCCACCACCTGCGGGGCATCCTTGGTGCAGTTTGCGGACGCCGTTGAGGTGGCATCAGCAATGCGCTGTTCTTCCTCGGTCATGGTGGGCTGTTCCTGCTGGCTGTCGCCATCCGTGGTGCTGTCTGCACCGTCGGGCGCGGCGGAGCTGGAATCCCCCTGGCTCTGGTTGGGCTTGTTGGTAATGGTGCCATCGGTTTTTACCAGCAAAAAGCAGCCTGCGCACACCAAAATAAACACGGCAATGCAGAAAATCAAGGTGATCAGGGCATGCACGCGGCGGTTCTGTTTGCGTGAAACAGCGCGGCGGCGCTGCATATTGCTGCTCCTGGCAGCGGGTGCAGGGCGGCGCTTGGGTCCCTGCGCCGGACGTTTTTGTTGCGGCATTGTGCAGACCTCCCGTTTATGGTGTCAAAATCGTATGTTTCGGGCTTTGCTTCCCACTGCGGGCGGGCGCGGCCCGAACGGAATTCATTTCCCGTATTCTTCTTCCACAAATTTTTCCAGTGCGGCAAAGCTGCGGCGGACCTTCTCGGTATCAATGCAGTACGCCATGCGGAAGTAGCCGGGGCAGCCAAAGCTGTCGCCGGGAACCAACGCCAGGTCATACTTCATGGCCTTTTTGCAGAACGCATTGGCGTCCTCCTCCAGCGCTTTGGGGAAGATATAGAAGGTGCCGGAGGGTTTGACCACGGTAAAGCCCAGCCTTTTCAGCTCGGCGTAAATCAGCTCCATGTTGGTTTCGTACACGCCCAAGTCGCTGGTTTCGTCCAGGCATTCGGCCACGGCCAGCTGGATCAGTGATGCCGGGCAGTTGTGGCCGGTTCCGCGGCTGATCTGGCCGCACATGGGCACAATATACTCGGCGTCCTCGCAGCGCGGGTTCGCAGCCACATAGCCGATGCGCTCGCCCGGCAGGCTCAGGCTCTTGCTGAACGAATAGCAGGTCAACGTATCATCATAGAACTTGGCGGCGTACTGGATGGGCTGCCCGCCGAACATGATTTCGCGGTACGGCTCATCCGAGATCAAAAAGATTCGGTGCCCATACTTGGCGCTGGCGGCGCGCAGGCGGTCGGCCAGGCCGGTCAGCGTCTCGGCGCTGTAGGCTGCGCCGGAGGGATTGTTGGGGGTGTTGATCAGCACGGCGGCGGTGTTCTCATCCAGCATCGCGTCAAATGCGTCAAAGTCAATCTGGAAATCCTTCGTGCGGGGCGGAACGACCTTCAGATTCAGGCCCGCGCCCTCCACATATGGCTTGTATTCCGGGAAGAACGGCGCAAAGGTGATAATATCCTGCCCCGGCACCGCCACGCAGCGCATGGCGTGGGCCAGCGCACCGGCAGCACCCGTTGCCATAAAGATATGCTCCATACCGTAGTCCATGCCAAAGCGGCGGTTCAGGCTTTCGGCCACCGCCTTGCGCACGGCGGGGATGGTCAGCGTGGGGCTGTAGCCATGCAGCGTCACCGGCTCCTTGGTCTGCAGCAGATCGATGCAGGTTTTGGTAAAGTGCTCCGGGCAGGGCACCGAAGGGTTGCCCAGCGAATAATCAAACACATTTTCATAGCCGATCTCGGTCCCGCGAGCCGTACTCCACTCGGAGATTTGGCGAATAACGGACTTGCCGCTAAGCATATCTTTATAGCGCTGCGCAATCATTTTACAGTTCCTCCCACCGCAACTTTGCAGTTATTTCATGATAACGTCATACAGTTCATCGCTGTTTTCTGCCAGGTATTCCGCCCCGGCCGCATTCAGTTCCTCCCGCGTGCGGAATCCCCACACCGCCCCGCAGCAGGGCAGGTTCGCATTGTGGGCGGTTTCCACATCCACGTTGCTGTCCCCCACATACAGGGTGCTGGCCGGGTCGGCATGCAGGGCCTGCAGCAGGGCGTTCGTGCCCTCGGCGGCGGGCTTGGGGGCCACGCCGGTCATCTGGCCGCGCACGATCGTAAAATACTGCGTGCCGAAATAATCCTTGACGACCTCTTTTGCCAGCGCATCCGCCTTGTTGGAAAACACCGCCAGCTGCACGCCGTTCGCTTTCAGCTTTGCCAGCATTTCGGGGATGCCGGGGTACGGTGCGGTGGTGTCCCGCAGGTGCTGGCCATAATCCCGCTTAAAATCCGCCAGGGCCGCTTCCAGCACCGCCGGGGTGCGCTGGTCTGCCGGGGCCAGGCGCTCCACCAGTTTCGGGATACCGTTGCCCACAAAATAGCGGTACGCCTGGCGCTCATGGGTGGGCCAGCCATATTTCCGGCACAGCCGGTTGCCGGCATCCGCCAGGTCAGTCAGGGTGTTCAGCAGCGTACCATCCAGGTCAAACACTACAGTTTTATACATTTTGTAATATCCTCTATTCTCTATACACATTCTAACTTTTCCCACTGATACGGCAAAAGCCACACTTCTATTATAGGAGCATTTTGCCAAAACGGCAACCGCTTTTGCCTGTTGTTTTGGAGCAAAAGTGTAAATTATACAGCGGCAGGGTGCAATATCACGTAAAGTGTGCTACTATATATTTGTATTGCTGGCCGGGAGTGATCCCACCAAGGGGAGGAAAAAAGATGGACCTGTTTCTTTCAATTCTGAAATCCGTCATTTACGGTGTGATTGAAGGCATCACCGAATGGCTGCCGATTTCCAGCACCGGGCATATGATCCTTGCCGAGCAGGTGCTGAAGTTTGGCTATACGGAAGATTTTATGGAAATGTTCCGCGTTGTCATCCAGCTGGGTGCTATCCTGGCTGTTGTGGTGCTGTATTTCCACAAGCTGTGGCCGTTCTGCAAGGATAATGGCCGCGATACCGGCTTTGCCGCCCACCTGCGCTGGCCCGTGGTCCGGCTGTGGTTCAAAATTATTGCAGCCTGCGTGCCCGCCGCCGTGCTGGGCATTCTGCTGGACGACTGGATGGACGCCCACCTGTATAACAGCGTGGTGGTTGCCCTGATGCTGATTGTGTACGGCGTTGCCTTTATCCTGATCGAGCGCCGCCCGCGGGTGCCCACCACCACCAAGCTTTCCCGCATTACTTACCCGCAGGCGTTCAAGGTTGGCTGCTGGCAGGTGCTCTCCCTGATTCCCGGCACCTCCCGCAGCGGCTCCACCATTCTGGGCGGCATGCTGTGCGGCATGTCCCGCCCGGCTGCCAGCCAGTTCACCTTCTTCCTTGCCATCCCGGTCATGGCCGGTGCCAGTTTGCTCAAGCTGGTCAAGTTCTTTGGCAAGGGCAACAGCTTCACGCTGGATCAGACCGTTGTGCTGATCGTTGGCTGTGCGGTTGCCTTTATCGTTTCCATCATCGCCATCCGCTTCCTGATGGATTATGTCAAGCGCCACACCTTCACCGCGTTCGGCGTTTACCGCATCGCGCTCGGCATTGTTGTTCTGGTGATCTGGGGCGTACAGACCTTTGTGCTGAAAGCGCCCGCCGCCGTGTAACGGCCCGGAGTGTATCTGAAATCGAAAATCTCCCCGCTGCATTTTGTGCATCAGCACATTGCAGCGGGGAGATTTTTTCTTGCCATTTTTGTTTTTAAGGCAATACCGCATAATTCTAAGTGCCGATACGGCGAGCGAGGTGCGGCAGATGCCAAGCCAAAAGCGCAGATAATACTGGATGTCTTATCGAGCATTTTGGCAACGCAGATGCCGTGCCGCAGCTGCCGGAGCGGTGCTTAAGCCGTAAGGCGGGAATTGTGCGGTGTTGCCCTAAATCAGAGGAATCCTGGCTGACGTCTGCTTATCAGCTTCTTACTTTTCCACCTGGAACAAATTCTGCTGACTGGTTGCTTTGGCACCGATGTTGTTATACTCCAAATAGAAGTACCCATGCACCCAGGCATCCAGCTCTGCATTCTCGCCGTAGGTGTGGGTCACGCCGTCCGCGTCCATATAGTCATTGGCGGCTGTCACCACCGGGGCCACCTGCTTGAGTGCCAGCAGGTACTGGTAATACGGGGTCAGCGGCAGCCCGGCATTTTCCACCAGGGTGGGAGCCAGCATGCACATATCCATGCGGTTGTACTCGTCGGTGGCGCTGGTCTGGCCTGCGTTTTCCAGCGGGTAGTTTGCCCAGATCAGGTAGGGCGTGCTGCGCTCCAAAATCTGCAAATTGTTCTCATCGGTAAAGGTATGGTCGGCCACATGATCCACAAAGCTGGGGGCGTGGTCGCCTGCCATGGCAACAATCACCTTGCGGCCGGTCTTTTCGTACTGCTCGGTCAGGTATTCGGTCAGTTCGCCAAAGGCACGGTCGGTCATATAGATGTTGCTCAGGTATTCATCCATGATGGAATCATACTCGCCGTAATCGGTTGCGGCATGCACGATATCCTTCTCCGGGGGGTTCATATCATAATCGCCGTGGCTCTGGATGGAAACCAGGAACACAAACCGCGGCTGGTCCTCCGGCATTGCTTCATACAAACCTTCCAGGTCGCGGTAGGTGGCGCTGTCGGTCTGGTAGGGGCGGCTGCCATAGGTTTCCTTGGTCGGAAAATCATCCTGGAAGTGGGTCTCGTCAAAGCCCAGCGTCAGCCAGGCAGAATCGCGGCGGTAGTTGGAGTTGGTATAGGGGTGGGCTGCCAGCGTGGCATACCCCAGATCTTTCAGGTTGCTGACCAGGCTGTTTGCCTTGTGCAGGTTCAACCAGTTGAACGGTGTGATGGAGGGCATCAGCATCAGCGAGTTGGAGGAAAGCATCTCGTACTCGCTGGAGTTGGTGCCGCCGCCCACATGCGGGCTGATGGTGTGGCCGTAAATGGAGTTGGGCAGGTTTTTGGTCACCTGCATGATCTCCTGGTCGGCCTGCAGGTCCGTTACCAGGTCAAAGTCATAAAAGCTTTCGGACAGGATCAGGAACACATCAGGGTAGTCCTGCTCGTTTGCCGTTTCGGGGCTGGCCTGATAGTCCTGCGCCATTGCAGCGGCCTCGGTGGCGGCGTCCTCGCTGTAGCCGTCCGGCTGCAGGATGGGGTCCACCATCAGGCTGGCGGCTTCAAGGCTACCCGCCAGGTAGCCGTACTTATAATAGGTTTCCTGCCAGGCCCAGCCGTAAGTGGTGGCGGGCTTGATGGGGTTGGGGCTGAAATACCCCAGATACAGCACCGCAAAAATGCCGCAGGCGCAGGCCAGCGCATGGGCGCCGCGCTGTTTCCAGCTGCGCTTATGCTTGCCGGCCAGTTTGACCTGCACAACGGCAGCCACCAGCACCGGGATGTACAGCAGCGCAATGGTAATAACTGTCTGGGTAATGTGCAGGGTATAACTGCCCATCACCTCTGCCGCGGTGCCCAGGTTCAGGATGTCCTGCGGCATCAGGGCGGAACCATGCAGGTCCCGCGTGTAATAGTTGACCAGCGCCAGCACGGTAAAAATCAGGCCGGAAACGCCGGTTGCAATGCCCCAGCTGCCGCACAGGGCAAACACCACCAGCGTCAGGCAGAACGCCGTCAGCGCATTGAGCGGTGCGTATACCGGCCACTGCCCCGCCATGTAGTTGGCAGTTACGCCGTCAGAAATTTCTAACTGGTAGCGCGCCACAAAGGCCGCTGCCACAGCCAGCGCAAATGGCAGCACCGTGCCAAGCCAGAAGCGCTTGCTTTTTAATGTTTTTTTGATGTTTTGCATGGGTATCCAGTTCCTTCGCTTTGTTTGTTCATTAAGTTGCGGTCAACATTCCGCGTCAACGCACCGAATGTCCGGTATGCCCGCAAAAGGGCATATTAGGTTAGTATATCATATTTTATGCCGGTTGTGAATCACCGTTTTTCGGCCAAATGCTGCCACTTGTTCCAAATCCGGCCCGCCCGCGCAGATTTTGCATTTACCAACCTACGCTTTCATGTTATAATATTAGTTAATCATCATTTTACCCCATAGACGGAGGCTATTCTATGAAAATTCCTGCAAAAGGTTTTACTCACGGCGGCAAGTTCCATGCAGACGATGTGTTTGCCACAGCGCTGCTGATGATTGTGCGGCCGGATATCAAAGTAACCCGCGGTTTTGTTGTGCCGGATGGTTTTGACGGCATTGTGTACGATGTGGGCTGCGGTATGTTTGACCACCACCAGGAACCGCGCGAAAGCCGCCCCAACGGCGTGCCCTATGCGGCCTTTGGCCTGCTGTGGCGCGTGTTGGGTGCCCAGCTGGTGGGTGCCCACCAGGCCCGCCTGCTGGATGAAAATTTTGTTCAGCCCCTGGACTTGAACGATAACACCGGCGAACAGAACTCCCTGGCCGATGCCATCGGTAGCTTTAACCCCGTGTGGGATTCCGGCGAAGATTCCGATGCCTGCTTCTGGCGCGCCGTGCCCTTTGCCAAGCAGGTGCTGGAAAACGAGATTGCCGCAGCCAACGCCGTGAACCGCGCGGACGAGACCGTCCAGAACGCCTACAAGAACTCCAAGGACGGCATTGTGGTCCTGCCGGACTACATGCCCTGGAAAAACGGCCTGTACAAAACCGATGCCCTGTTTGTTGTCTACCCCAGCCAGCGCGGCGGCTACAGCGCCCAGTGCGTGACCGATTACAAGACCCGCCGCAGCAAGGTGCCGTTCCCGCCCGCATGGGGTGGCCAGCCGGAGGAGATCCTGCGCGAAAAGAGCGGCCTGGCTCTCAAGTTCTGCCACCCCAGTCGTTTCCTTGTCACCGCGGAAACCAAAGAGGATGCCATTGAGGCATGCCGCCGTGCCCTGCGCGCCGCCGGAAGGCCGGTGAGCGCACAGTGAGCGCCGAAACTCTAGAGCAGTTTGGTCCCCGCCCCAGCACCGCGGCGGACTGCCAGCCAGACCCGGCTTCCGCCTGGGTCTACATGGTGCGCTGCGCGGATGGCAGCCTGTATTCCGGCTGGACCAATGACCTTGCCCGCCGCCTGCGCGCCCACAAGGGCGGCAAGGCTGGTGCCAAGTATACCCACGCCAAAGGTGCCGTTAAGCTGACCTATGCCGAGCGCTGCACCGATAAAAGTGCCGCCCTGAAGCGGGAAGCCGCCCTGAAAAAGCTGCCAAAACCCGAAAAGGAAGCCCTTGCCGCCCAGTGGACCGCTGAAAACACCATCACCCTGCGGGATGCCGCGCCGGAGGACGCCGCCGCCGTGGCGGAGCTGTACAACTGGTATGTCACCCACTCCACGGCCACTTTCCAGTATGACCTGTGTACCGAGGAATTCCAGCGCGAAAATATCGCCTATGTGCAGCAGCGCGCGCCGTTCCTGGTTGCCGTCAATGCAGCGGGCAAGCTGTGCGGCTTTGCCTGCGCCCACCCCTGGCACAGCCGCACAGCTTATGCGTGGGATGTGGAGCTAACCGTTTACTGCGCCCACGACTGTGTGGGCCAGGGGGTTGGCGGGCGGCTGTACAAAGCCCTGCTGGACGGCGTGCGCCAGCGCGGCTACTGCAACGCCGTTGCCCTTGTGACCGGCCAGAATAAAGAGAGCTGCGCGTTCCATAAGGCGCTCGGCTTCAAAAAAATCGGCGTGGAACCCCGCACGGGGTACAAGTTCGGCCAATGGCTGGACCTTGCCTATTGGTGGATGGACCTGCGCCCCGGCCAGGAGCCTCCGGAGCCGGTGCGCCTGGGGCGATAAAACTGCATAACACAAAATTAAGCGGGGCACTGCTGATTGGCAGCGCCCCGCTTTTGTTATAAAGATTTGTAGGGCGTGATGCCTGCATCGTCCCGCATACTGAGCTGCAGCCATGGTATCCTGTCATCAACATCCTATCTCCCCGCCGCGCGTTTTTGTTTTCCACAAGAAGCCCCTCTGTTTGTGGAAAACCGTTCAGATTCTTTTCAGGCAATACCGCATAATTCTAAGTGCCGATACGGCGAGCGAGGTGCGGCAGATGCCAAGCCAAAAGCGCAGATAATACTGGATGCTGCAAAGGTGAGCGCCGCCAGTGGCGGAAACAGCGAACCGAAGCAGGGGCAGCGGTCGCAGAGTGCGAGGGGCTTTTGCCCCCGAAGCACGATGCGGGTACCGCAACCCGACATTATCGAGCATTTTGGCAACGCAGATGCCGTGCCGCAGCCGCCGGAGCGGTGCTTAAGCCGTCAGGCGGGAATTGTGCGGTGTTGCCTTCACTTTTCCCTGTCGTTACGCGGTCTGCATTCCTGTTTTTGCCCACAAACTGCCCTCGTTCACGCAAAGTTTACCGGAATTTCCAGCTATTTCATGCCTTGTTCATCCGCAGTTCATTTTTATTCTTCATGATAGAATCTATCGGGGGCCCCTATTACCGCCCCCAACTGGAGGAATTGTTATGCACGAAACCCAACAGCCGCGCGACCCCAAAAAGACGACCGGCATTGTATATGCCGTGATCCTTGTGGTGTTGCTGCTGCTCAATTTCTGGGCCTTCCCCGCCATGATGAAAGGCCAGGTCAAACAGGTCGATTACGGCACCTTCCTGAACATGCTCGAAGGCGGCGAACTGAGCACCGTTGAAATTCAGGATCAGCAGATCTATTTTGTGGACAAAAACGATACCACCTACTGCACCAACTCCATTGCGCAGGACCTGCAGCTGGTCAACCGGTTGGAAAGCGCCGGCGTTTCCTTTGGCAAGGTGTACAACCAGACCACCTGGGTGGATACCCTGCTGGGTTGGGTCATCTCGCTGCTGCCCATGATCATCCTGATCGTCTGGTTCAACCGCATGATGCGCAAGCGGGTCGGTGAAATGACCGGCGGCGCCAACAGCATGATTTTTGGCGGCGGCAAATCCGGTGCCAAACAGTATGTCGTTGAGGATGGCAAGTCCATCAAATTTGCCGATGTTGCCGGTGAGGACGAAGCCAAAGAGAGCCTGCAGGAAATCGTTGACTTCCTGCATAACCCCAAGCGTTACGAAGATATCGGTGCCAAAATGCCCAAGGGCGTTCTGCTTGTCGGCCCCCCGGGCACCGGTAAAACCCTGCTGGCCCGCGCTGTTGCCGGCGAAGCCGGTGTTCCCTTCTTCTCCATTGCGGGTTCTGAATTTGTCGAGATGTTCGTCGGCATGGGCGCTTCCAAGGTGCGTGACCTCTTCAAACAGGCCAACGAAAAAGCCCCCTGCATTATCTTTATTGATGAGATCGATACCATCGGCAAAAAGCGTGACGGTGCTTCCGGTATGGGCGGCAACGATGAACGCGAGCAGACCCTGAACCAGCTGCTGACCGAAATGGACGGGTTTGACGCCGCCAAGGGTGTTATCATTCTGGCCGCCACCAACCGTCCTGAATCCCTTGACCCCGCTTTGACCCGCCCCGGCCGTTTTGACCGTCGTGTGCCCGTGGAGCTGCCCGACCTGAAAGGCCGCGAAAGCATCCTGCGCCTGCACGCTCAAAAGGTCAAAATCGGCCCCGACTGTGACTTTGCCGTGGTTGCCCGCATGACTCCCGGTGCTTCCGGTGCCGAGCTGGCCAATATCATCAACGAAGCCGCCCTGGGCGCTGTGCGCCACCACCGCATGGCCGTTACCCAGTACGACCTGCAGGAAGCCGTGGATACCATCCTGGCCGGTGCCCAGAAAAAGAATAAGATCCTGAGCGACAAAGAAAAGTGCATCGTGGCCTACCACGAAGTCGGCCATGCCATGGTTGCCGCCCTGCAGAGCCATTCCGCCCCCGTGCAGAAAATCACCATTGTGCCGCGCACTTCCGGCGCGCTGGGTTTCACCATGCAGGTAGAGGACGGCGACCACACCCTGATGACCAAGGAAGAGATCCTGGCCAAAATTGCCACCATGACCGGTGGCCGTGCCGCCGAAGAAGTGGTGTTCAGCTCCATCACCACCGGCGCATCCAACGATATCGAGCAGGCCACCAAGATGGCCCGCGCCATGATTACCCGCTACGGCATGACCGACGACTTTGACATGGTTGCCCTGGAAACCGTGAACAACGCCTACCTGGGCGGCGATGCCAGCCTGGCCTGCAGTGAGCGCACAGCCGCCACAGTGGACGATAAGGTCGTGGAAGTCGTCAAGCAGCAGCATGAAAAAGCCAAACAGATGCTGATTGAAAACCGCGGCAAGCTGGACGAGATCGCCAAGTACCTGTACGAGAAAGAAACCATCACCGGCGAAGAGTTCATGCGCATCCTGACCGCTGTTCCCCAGCTGCCCACCGGTGCCGTGGAACAGTAAAGGCAACACCGCACAATTCCCGCCTGACGGCTTAAGCACCGCTCCGGCGGCTGCGGCACTTAGAATTGTGCGGTATTGCCTAAAATCTCCGCTCTGTGTGTTTTCTTTGTAAAATAACGGTGCCCCCGCCCTATGCAGTTCATTTACCGCACGGGCGGGGGTGTTTTGTTGTAATTCCGTAGGGGCGCACACCATGCACCCATCCGTTTTATATCATCACACTACAGCGCTTTCTCACAAAGCACACCATGTAATAGCGCCATTTTATGGCCAGCCGTTACCCATTTGTAGGGGCCGCTGCTCACCTCTTTCCGAAAAACGCAATAAAAATGCTGTCTTTCTCCACATCAGGGAAAGGCAGCATTCTTCTTTATCCGTTCAGATCTTCGCCGTTGCTGGCAATCACATTTTTATACCATCCAAAAGACTTTTTCCTGTACCGTGCCGCCGCCCTGTTCGAGTACCGGGAAAAGCACCAGTGATCCTGCCGGGCTTTATTTTGCCTGTGCGCCCTCTGGGAAGATGATCTTGTTCACAAAGAAGAAGATCACCATGGAAATGCCGCCATTGAGCACGGTGGTGCCAATGTTGTAGATGAAATCCGGCACCAGCAGGCCCGCAACCGCCACCCACACGCAGTTGATGGAGTTGACGATGCAGGTGATCAAGCAGAACGCCACCACATACCAGGCGATCTGCTTGGCCAGGTTGCCCTTGCTGCGGAACACAAAGTTGCGCTGGATGGGAAAGTTTATGCATTCTCCCACCACCATGGCAACCATGTAGGCGCAAAAGTACGGCAGACCGCCATGGGCGGAATCATACCCCAGGATGTTCCACTGGAAGGTTTCGCCAAACAGCGTAACCGGGATGCCCGGCCAGCCAAAATCCACCATCGGCAGGCTGCTGAACGCCGCCGGTAAAAATTGCAGCAGCAGGTATTTGAACACCGTAATCAGGTTGGATACGATCACAAACAGCCCGCCTTCGCGCACCCACTTGGCTGCGGCGGGGTGTTTTGCCGCAAAATTATTCCATAGCTGCATAAATAGCCCCTCTCTTTCCTCAGCTGTTGCGCAGGCGCTGTTCCAGCTGTGCGTTCAGTACCAGGTTTTTCACGGCTTCTATGATCACCCGCACAAGGCCGATGATCCAGAATCCCTGTAATTCCATCACAATGCCATCCACCATACCCATGCTGATGGCACCGCTGGTCATTTTGGCCAGGGCACGCAGCGGCATGTTGTACTGGAACAGCACATTCAGGTCCGGCTTGCCGCGCTTGTAGCTGGCGTTCAGCAGTGCGGTAAGCACCAGCCAGATCAGCCAGCCCAGCGGGCTGCGGCTGTGGTTCAGCTCGCCCAGGGTCATGTTGCGGTCAATTTTAACTTTTCCCTGCTGCACCGGGCGGCCCAGCAGGGTGGCCCATTCGTCATCCGGCACGCTCTGCACCTTGCCGCTGGTATAGTGCGGCAGATGCTTGCCCGCATAGGGGTTGGGTGCGCCGGTACCGGCCACTTCCACCACGGCGGTCAGGCGGATGTCCGCACTGGACGCGCCGACCCGCAGCTCATAGCTGCCGCCTTCCACTTCCCAGCTGTCGGTCTTGGTGTTCCAGTAGCGGAATGCCTTGTCGTCCAGCGGGATGGTCACGGTCTTGCTTTCGCCGGGCTGCAGCTGCACCTTGGCAAAGCCTTTCAGCTCCTGTGCGGGGCGGAACACTTCTGCCCCAGGTTTTGCCACATACAGCTGCACGATCTCTGCTCCGGCGCGCTTGCCGGTGTTGGTTACGGTCAGGGTCACGCCATTGGACGAGGCCTGCAAATTGCTGTAGGCAAAGCTGGTGTAGCTTAACCCATAGCCAAAGGGGAATGCCACCGGCACACCGGCGGTCTGGTAATAGCGGTAGCCGACATACAGTCCCTCGCGGTACTGCACCATGCGGCCCGGCCCGGCAAAGTTATCCTTGGCAGGGGTATCCGCATAGGCGTTGACCCAGGTTTCGGCCAGCTTGCCGCTGGGGTTCACTTTGCCGGTCAGCACATCCAGCATGGCGCCCGCCCCCGCCTGGCCGCCCAGCGCACCATATACCAGGGTACGGCAGTGTTTGAGCCACGGGGTTTCCAGCGAAGCCCCTGCGCTGAGCACCACAACGGTGTTGGGGTTGGCCTGCTGCACGGCCTTTAACAGTTCGATCTGGTTGTCCGCAAGGCGCATATCGCCGCGGTCCAGACCCTCACTTTCCTTGATTTCATCCAGCCCCAGGCAGAGCAGCACCACTTCGGCCTTTTGGGCCAGGGCTACAGCCTCGGCCTGTTTGGCGGCATCCGGTTTGCCCTGGCGGTCAAAGCCGGGGGCAAAGCCCACGCTGGCCAGGCCGCTCTCTTTCAGGCAGTCCAAAAAGGTATCCACCTTGATGGAGTTGACCGCGCTGGAGCCAGCGCCCTGGTACCGCGGTGTCTGGGCAAAGTCGCCGATCACGGCAACTTTTGCGCCCTCGGCCAGCGGCAGCAGGTCGTTCTCGTTTTTCAGCAGCACAATGCTTTCGGCTGCGGCGCGGCGGGCCAGGGCGTGGTGAGCGTCCGCATCAAAGGTGCGGCTGTGGGACTGCACGGCGGCATGGGTATCAAACACCAGCGTCAGCAGCTCGTCCAGCCGGGCGTCCACATCCGCTTCGGTAATTTTGCCGCTCTGCACAGCCTGCATCAGCTCGCGCACCGCGTCCCCGCCGGGGGCGGGCATTTCCAGCGTGGAGCCGTTCTGCACGCCCAGGGCATGGTCATTGCTGCCGCCCCAGTCCGTTACCACAGCGCCGTCAAAGCCCCACTCCCCGCGCAGGATGTCCATTAACAGGTGGCGGTTCTCGTTGGCGTAAGTTCCGTTGATGAGGTTATAGCTGCTCATGATGGTCTTGGGCTTTGCTTCCTTGACCACGATCTCAAACCCGGTCAGGTACAGTTCCCGCAAAGTGCGTTCATCCACCACGGAATCCGACGCCATGCGGCGCAGTTCCTGGCTGTTGACGGCAAAGTGCTTGGGGCAGGCCGAAATACCGTTGGACTGGATGCCCCGCACATAGCTCGCGGCCATTTTGCCGGAAAGATACGGATCCTCGGAGAAATACTCAAAATTGCGGCCGCACAAGGGGCTGCGCTTGGTGTTCAGGCCCGGCCCCAACAGCACGGCAACTTCCTGCGCGGCGGCTTCTTCGCCCATGGCCTGGCCGATCTGCTCGCCCAGGGCGGGGTCCCAGCTGCACGCCACAGTGGCTGCCGTGGGGAAGCAGGTGGCCGGCACGCTGGGATTCAGCCCCAGATGGTCCGCCGCGCCCGCCTGCTTGCGCACACCGTTGGGGCCATCGGATAGGGTGATGGACGGGATATTATTTTTCGGCAGTGCACGGGTCCCAAAGGTAGTAGCGCCCGAAAGCAGCGCACATTTTTGTTCAAGCGTCAAAGCTTGCAGTTGTTTCTTTTGCATAAGGTGGTTCCTTTTCTTAAAAACAGCCTTGCGGCCCACCGCACAACCGCGCAAAGTCGGCGGCGATGGACCGCAGGGCAGCTGCACAGCTTACAAATTACACTTTACTGTGCCTTTTTCTTCTTGTAGCTTTTGAAGGTGAGAACTTCCAGCACGACCAGCAGTACAGCCAGCAGCACGTCGACCACGATCATAGCGGTACGCCAGATGGGGGTGGAAACAGTGTTGGCGGGGTCGTAAACGCGGGAGTTGACCACGGTGTACATGATGTTCTTGCAAGCCTGACGCATAGCCTTAACGCTGGTAGCACTGGTGGTATCGGTCAGGTGGTTGGTGGCAACATCGTAGTTCTTCAGCATCAGGTCGCAGCCGTTGCGGATGGCAATATCTGAATCCATGTAGTCAGTGAAGTGGAAGCCGTCGGTGATGACCATACCGCGGAAGCCCCACTCGCCGCGCAGCACGCCGTTCAGCAGTGCATTGCAGGCACCGGTCCACTGGTTGCCAATATAGTTCCAGCTGGACATGACGGCCTTGCAACCGCCCACCTTGGCGCTGATCTCGAAAGGACGCAGGTAGATCTCGCGGATAGCCTGCTCGTCAGCCCAGGTGCAGAGCATCTCGCTCTGGTTGATCTGCTGGTCGTTCAGGGCAAAGTGCTTCATGTAAGCGTAGACGCCGTAGCTCTGGGCACCGGCAATGGAGCTGGCACCGATGTAACCGGCGAGGACGCTGTCCTCAGAGTAATATTCGAAGTTACGGCCGTCAAAGGCGGAACGGTGGCCGTTCATGGCGGGGGCGTACCAGCCGGTGACGTTCATCTCGCTGGCCATGCAGCCGATGCTCTCGCCGTAGCGGCGGGCCAGGTCGGTGTTGAAGGTGGAAGCGATGATAATCTCGGACGGGAAGCCAATGGAAGAAACGCCGGTAAAGTTGTTATTGATGGCAGCGGGGCCGTCGCAGTCGATGGTCGCGTACTTGTCAACGCTGGCCTCGGCCTTGGTCTGGTAGCCGCCCAGGGCGATCAGGTCGTCCATCTCGGTGACGGTCATCTGGTCGAGCAGGGTATCCCAACGCTCGTCGTCGTAGTCAGCACCGCGCAGGTCAGCCAGCTTCAGGCCGTTGTTGGCACCGGTAACGGGCATCTCGTCGTTGGGGTCGTTGTGGTCCTCGGGGGTCCAGTTGTGGTCGTTGTACAGGGTGTTCATGCTTTCCTCAGACATGGTGTAGTCAGAGGGAGCAGCAACCGCCTCAGCATAGTTGGCGAAGTGATCAGCGCGGGATAGGGTGACGAGCTTGTCGTCAGCGAAGTCGAACTTGGTGGTAGCAGCTTCGGCGTCGGTGCTGCGGGGGTTGGACTCGTCATAGACGATGGTGGAAGCGACGTTGTAGGTCTTGGAATCCAGCACCGTGTGGGAATCCTCGTTGATGCTGATGATATAGTCGCCCTCTTCCAGCACATAGCAGCCCTTGTCCTTACTGTCAAAGCTGGCCATGTCCTCGGTGTTGAAAGTCAGGGTCAAGGTCTGGGAAGCGCCCGGCTCAATGGAGTCGGTCTTGCCGAAGGTGACGAGGTTGGCGGAAGCCTTCTCAATGCCGCCATCGGTGTACGGCGGGTTGAAGTAGACCTGCACGGCGTCCTTACCGGCCACACTGCCGGTGTTGGTGACGGTGACATCCAGGGTGATGGTGCCGTCAGCCTCGGTCATGGAGTCGATTTTCTGGGTAAAGGTGGTGTAGGACAGGCCGTGGCCGAAGGGATACTGCACGGTCTTGTCATAGTCGATCAGGCCCTCGGCGGCGGCAGTCTCGTAGAACTTGTAGCCGACGTAGATGCCCTCAACATAGTTGACGAAGTGCGGGGGAACCTGCTCTGGATCACGGCCAAACAAGCCGGCAGCGGTGTAACCAACGGAATCCGCATTGGTGTAGGCGAAAGCGCCGATGTTGTTGAAGTACGGTGCAGCGGTCAGGTCGTAGACGAAAGTGTCGGCAGAGTGGCCGGAGGGGTTGACCTCACCGGCAACAATCTCGCCCAGGGCGTTGAAGCCGGTCTGGCCGGTGCCGGGGCACCAGATAACGCTCTTGATCTGGGGGTGCTCATCGACGAAGCCCAGCTCGAGGGTGTTGGCAGCGTTGTAAACCAGCACAACGTTGTCGAAGTTGGAGCAGACGAGGTCGATCATGTCGCGCTCAGTCTTGCTCAGGGAGAGGTAATGCTGGCCGTCCTCGAAGTCCTTGTACTCGGTGGAGTTGTCGGTGTAGTTGACGGTGCTCATATCGGTGGGCAGGTCAGCAAACTCACCGCCAACGCGGCTGATGACGACCATCGCAGTGTCAGAGAAAGACTTGGCGTTGTCGATCAGCTCTTGGGTGTAGCTGGCGGCGGTGGGTTCGGGCAGGGTCCAGTTATGGTTGCTGTAACCCAGCGCCGGGCGCTCGGCGCAGTAAGCGGTGTAGAAATCGCTCAGCTCGGTGTTGGTGTTGATGCCGGCGTTGTGCAGGCCATCCAGCAGGCTGACGGTGGGACGGTCGGCAGAGATCGCGCCAGCGCCGGTGCCGCCGTAGACAGGGCCGACAGAAGCCCAGCCAAAGACGTTCAGGTTGCTGCCGGAAGCGAGGGGCAGTTCGTTGTCATCGTTCTGCAGCAGGACAATGCCTTCCTCGGCAATCTCGGTGCACAGGGCGTTGGCCTCGTCACTGGATTCCTCGGTGATAGTGCCGTTGCCGGTGACCAGATCGAGCATGGTGCTCATGGGGCCAAAGGCAACCAGGTTGAGCATGATGCCGAAAGCCAGCAGCACGGCCAGGCCAGACTGGGCGCGCACCATAAATTTGGTGGGCTTGGCCAGTTTCTTGTTGACCGCCATAGCGATCAGTACGATAATGGCGGCGGCAACCACAACGCCAAAGAAGATGAGCTGCGGGATGCAGTTATTGACCACATCGGCAACGTCGTCCAGGTTAACGCCCATGTTTGCCAGGGTAAGAAGCAGGGTGTTCATTGTTTTCCTCCTTTTATTGTGCCGCCCTCCGGATGGCGGCTGACGGGATTTCCGCTTTTATTGATGATATTGTACCAAAACAATTTTCTTTCGGCTCATTTTTTGCACAAACTGTTGTTTCCGTTGCATGTTTTGCAAAAGTTTCAAAAACATTTCATTTTTTGTTGTGCATCTCTCACAAAGCATCTCGACCCTGTTTTGTGCACCCCGCCCAAACACCAAAAATGGCCGGGTGCCTTATCCTAGATCCCCAGCCATCCATTCAGCTTTTCTGCGGCAGCAGCACCCGCAGCGTAAACCACTCGTTTTCCCAGTGCAGCGTCATCGTTCCACCGCGCTTTTCGGCGGCGGCGCGCACACCGCGCAGATCGCTGCCGCCATGGGTGTTGCGGCGCGGCAGGCCGTCCGCGCCCAGCTCCACTTCCTGCGCGCAGTAGTTTTCAAACCGCAGCATCACAAAGCCGTTCTGGGCGTACACCGCCACACGGATCAGCCGCTTTTCGTGGTCGGGCTCGGTCTCCACGCTCTCCGTTGCGTTGTCCAGCGCCGTGCCCACAATCGTGCAGATCTCCCCTGTCTCCAAAAAATCCAGCAAATGCCCGTCCGCCACGCAGGTCATCGTGATGTGGTGCTGCTGGCAGTACAGGCTTTTGGCCGTCAGCAGGGTGTCCAGCACCGGGTTGCCGGTCTTGTTCTCCGCCTCGCACTGGCGGATGACGCTTTCCATGGCCGCCAGCGCCACATCCTGCTTGGCGTGGTCCCGCTCCGCCCGGATGGCCGCAATCTGCATTTTCAGCTCGTGGTAGCGCCGGTTGATCAGGCGGATGTTCTCCTTGCTCTGCTTGTACTGCTCGTACTGGCGGTGCAAAACGCCGTCCAGCTCCGCCAGCTCGCTGTGCAGGGCGGCTTCGCGCAGCTGCTCGTGCTGCACCGTCAAAATCAGCACCCCGGCCAGGTCCACCAGCGTGCGGATGTAAAACATGTTCATGTTGGCTTCGCTGCCGTTGGCAAAGCTCAAATTGCTCACGGCAAATGCGGTCAGCGCCATGACCACCGCCACAAAAGTTCCTGCGGGCGTTATTTTCAGCTTCCCGGCCGGGCCGGGGCGGCGGTTCTCCACAAAAAGCATCGCGGCAAAAATGCCGCCGTACACCACCGCCAACAGCAGCAGCGAAAGCGGCTCCGCCCCGCCGCGCTGCGGCCACAGCACGCAGTGTAGCTGCCATTCCACGCTGGCCGCCAGCTCCGCCAAAATAAAGGCCCGCGCGCACACATAACCCGCTTCCAGCAGCGTAATGCTGCGTGTGACCCACAAAAACAGCAGCATGGAAAGAATCGCCATTGCCATGCAGGGGATCCACCACGCCAGCGGAACTTTCCCCGTGGCCTGCAAAAACGCCCCCAGCAGCACCGCCCAACCGGCTTCCACGCCCCAGATCACGCGCTGGTCCATCCGCGGCGGCAGCCTGTGCGCATACAGCAGCGCCGCCAGCACTTCCGCCAATGCGGTGTACAGGCGGGGAATATCCGGCAATGTCGTCACTGTCCCGCACCCCCAATATAATCCGCCAGCCCCGCCATAAAGGCCTTGCGCCGCGGGCGGCTGATCTGCAGCGTATACGGACCAACCTGCACCATATCCTGCTGCACGCCGGAAACCTGCGCCAGATTGACCGGATACCCGCTGTTGCACCGTGCAAACGCCCGGCCCACCAGCTTTTCCTCATAGTTTTTCAGGGTGCCCGGCACCACAAAATCTTCTTTTTCGGTGTAAAAATGTACCTTGTGGCCTTCGCTTTCCAGGTAATAGATTTCTGCCGCGTCCAGCCGCCGCATGCCGCCGTCCACCGCCACAGCCAGATAATGCCGCTTCCGCTTTTCCAGCTGCCCCAGCGCCTTTTGCAGCTGCTGCGAAAACGCAAAGTAGGGCACCGGTTTTAGCACATAATCCAGCGCCCCAACGGCATATCCGCGGATGGCATACTGCGCCATGTTGGTAATGAACACGATCAGCACCCCGCCGTCCCGCTCCCGGATGCGGCGGGCGGTCTCCATGCCGTCCAGGTGCTTCATCTCCACATCCAGAAAGATGATGTCGAACTGCGGGCGGTAATCTTCCAGAATTTCCATCCCATCCGCAAACTCCGTTACCTCAAACGGCGTGCCGTACTGCCGGGTGTACCGCTGCACATACCCCGCCAGCTGTTCCCGCACCGCCGCCTCGTCCTCCACAATCGCAATCCGGGTCATCTGCTGCTCCCCTTTCTCAACATCACACTGCGGCCCCGCACAGTCCACATCTGGTGCGGCTTCTTAAGGTGTATCTGAAAACAAAGAAAATGACGGATATTTCACAAGCGCAAGGCGGATTTAAGGCAAAGAGCCGCGGGAATCCTTTGTGGATTCCAAGGCTTTTTAACGCAAAATCCCGCTGCGTTTGTAGAAATAGACGATATTTTCGACTTTTCAGCTGCACCATCGATTGTTTTTAGTATAGCACATACAACCATACACAGCAAATGCGGAGTGGAGCAGTTTGTTTGCCCTCAAAGCGTTTTGTCGGTCGGGGCTGCCAGATCAGGCCAGCCCTGGCATGCCACAAATATACAGGTTCATTGCGAATCAACACCACAATATTCCGCAGTAAGGCGGCCAGCCCCCTGGCCGCCCTACTGCCGTACTACACATTAAAAATCCGCAGCATACCAAGCCCCGTCCGTAGGACGGGGCTTGGTAGATAAATTTATATTGAAAACCGGCAGTTCTCTGTTTCCAAAGATCTGCCGGTCATACTTCTTATTTACCCCACACGGTCTCGGCGATTTCCTTGACCAGTTTGAGCTTGTTCCACTGTTCCAGCTCGGTCAGCTTGTTGCCGATCTCACAGGAGGCAAAGCCGTACTGCGGACTCAGGCAAAGACGGTCGAGCGGGATATACTTTTCTGCCTCATGGATGCGGGCGATTACAAAGCATTTCCCTACCCTGACGGTGCGGTTGTGATTGACAACCCGCCGTATTATCGTGGACTGCCAGATCACCTACGAAAACGGCGCAAGGGTAAAAACATCATTTGTGACGAGCTACAGCGGCGGGATTGTGGCGCAGACCTCACCGGATTTGACAAAGGCAATCAACCGGGAAAATGACAGGCTAATTAAAGCAAATACAAAAGAACTGCCGAAATATGACTACCCCATGAATGTTATCACCGCGGCCATGATGCAGAGGTATGCAAGATACGGGGGTAGACCTGAAAATTCGGGCAGATGACTGCATCCAGGTTGGAAGCCTTGACGCACAAAAGCAGGCCGGAAAAGGTATTTTTGGGTCCGGGCTGCTTTTGTGCGAGCGCGCAGCGGCAGTCAGATGGGAACTTTCGGACCGAGAGAAAGCCATCATACAGCAGCTTGGCTAGTACCGTGCGGCGGGCGGCGGCATCAACAAATAGTACACGCAATGCACGACCATTTGCTGTGAGTGTCATCGACAAGAAAGTTGACATTTACATGGCACCGCCTTATAATATGGGTGCGATCAATGCGTTCCAGCGTGCATTACAGGATGCACAGGAAGCATACGGAATCGAATGGAGTGAAATTAAATGAAAGAATACACGCCTTCTGGTAAAACACCGGAAGAACTTGCAGCTGAAATCCAAAAGCTGGAAGAAGAAAGCGAAAATATGACCGAATGGCCAGATGTAGATAACTACGTTGACGATTGAACCACGATGCACACGCACCGTGGTTTTTTCATGCCCATTTTTAGGAGGATGAAGAAGTTGCCGAAGAGCAAGACATACGAAGAGTTTGTAGAAAAATTTAAGCCAAAGAAAACCACGGATGACTGCTGCACGCCGCCAACCATTTACGAGATTGTGAAGCAGTGGCCTGCAACGAATACGGGATTGACCCCGCCAAAGTTGTGCGGCCATGATGAAGAGGTATGCAAGATACGGGGTAGACCTGAAAATTCGGGCAGATGACTGCATCCAGGTTGGAAGCCTTGACGCACAAAAGCAGGCCGGAAAAGGTATTTTTGGGTCCGGGCTGCTTTTGTGCGAGCGCGCAGCGGCAGTCAGATGGGAACTTTCGGACCGAGAGAAAGCCATCATACAGCAGCTTGGCTAGTACCGTGCGGCGGGCGGCGGCATCAACAAAATGCGCCGCATCGACTACGCCGCCCGGAAGGATGCCATCAACGCCCAGAAGCGGGCGGCGTATGCGGCAAGGAAAAACTTCTCTGTTTATTCGAGCTTGAACATGGAGCCAAAACCTGTTACAATGCAGTCAATCAGCAATGTCAAGGCGTTCAGCTGTGACACGCTGGATGCTGCTGGACAACAGCAGCTGAAAAATGCGCACAAACGTCTGCTTATGACCGCATCCAAGCAGCCGCTTGGAGTTGAAGTTGGCAGGGCATACGATTTGAATATGAAACCGCTCACAAAAGAGTTAACAGGAGCAGCAGAGCGCTCAACAGTGTCGGTGCCAAAACAAAATGTGCCGTATATTGTTATCCATACCCACCCTGACAGTAACATTTTCTCACAACGGGATTTGAGTAACTTTGCAAATAAAGAGATTTCCTATCAGGAAGCCGCCGAATCGTTGAATTTTCTTGTTCGCAACTGTCTATCAGAATTGGAGGGATACGGTGTCAAGTTCTACGAATGAAAAGTTCTTTACCCCGGAACGTATAAAGAAGATGCAGCAGTATCTGATAGACTATCCTATCGACCATAAATACGACGAACTATGCGCCCAAGATATCTATGATGGGGATGACGTTCCGCCACGTCAGCTGGCTGCGCGAGGTTATTATGATGTTCTGAAAGAACTCGGAAAGCTCCCGCCGGAAGTTGAATGACCGTTAAACCACGATGCACACGCACCGTGGTATTTTTATGCCCATTTTTACGAAAAGGATTCAAGGAGGACGACACGGAACTGAAAGACACTGTAAAAGGCATGATGAGTGACGACTGCAAAGAGCGCATGGCAGCCGAATATCACCAGACCAAAATCCGTTACGAGAAGCTCAAAAAGCTGAATACCAGAATCTCAAGGCAAAAATAAATCAAGCCGTCAGACAGGGTCTGTCAGCAAGGCCTCCGCCTAATGAAGCCCTGTCTTCCCCCGTCCTCTCCAAAGTGCGAAAATAGTACCATGAAAAAATGTATTTTTGAGAGTAGTCTAAAAAATACAGAAACGCAGCAAGGATGACCCCATGGAGAAGCACGCATTGGCAGTATCTCCTGACTTATTCCAATGGCAAGTATTCTTCCAGCCGTTGTCGGATCAGGGGCAGGTCCGGCACCAGCACGGACATTCCACGAATGTTCGCACTATAATAACAATCGCTCGCCGGGACTGTGTGGGAGCTTATTGATATCGAAGAAGCCAAGGGGAGCAGCCGGTAGGCTAACGACAATATTTCGCTATCCGTCAAGTCCGTAGTCAAATATGGAAGTGCATTATCAATAACAACCAATTTCGGATTCCCCAGCAATACTCTGGCCAGCACGACCCGCTGCCGTTCACCACCGGAAAGACGGATCCCGCCATCTCCCAAGACTGTATCCATTCCGTGGGGCAGTTTTTCCACCACATCCCAGATTGTTCGCTCCCCGCTTTCGCTCACGCTCAATCGTGGCCCCTGCTCACAAACCCGCAACCATTTTTAGCGACCAGTCCCCGCGAGACGAACACGAGCGCTTGCGCGAAGTGCGAGTCCGTCCCAAAGGGAATGGTGCGACAAAAAAGCCGCAACATTCGTTGCGGCTTTTCTTGGTGCACCATCGGGGACTCTCCCGCGGGCTAAGGAACGCCGCACTGTGGCGTTCCTTACGGCACTGCGTGCCGCCGCCCTGTTCGAGTATCTCCGACGCTGCACCAGATCGTGCCTTCTTGAAATAGAGCAACAAAAAAACGCCCTACACTTTCGTGTAAGGCATTCTTTGGTGCACCATTCCCATCCAAAAACGAACTAAGTACTTCTTCGAGGGAGACTTTTCTTCCGCTCTCCTGATAGTTGAAATTCACCACGATACGGTCATCGAACAGATAGATGGAGTTGACAAAGCAATCGATGACCTTTTCCTGAAAGGCGATATCCGCCGGGTCGCCGTGGCGGAACTGATCGAACCAGAACAGAATCTGCTCCCGTGTGATGGGCGGCTTTTCGATCTGCTCCTGCAGGATGTTGGTTTCCAGCGCTTCACGCTGCTGTTCCAGCTCCTCCATCCGCGCCTTGGTGGCGGGCGTCAGGATGCCCTGCTCGATGGCCGCCACCAGATTGTCTATGCGGCGCTTCACCTCTTTTAGCTCCGCCTGCAAAACCGGCAGGCGGGTGTTTTCCTTGCTCTGGTATTCCAGCAGCTTGTCCGCCAGCAGGTCGATGACCCGGTCATTCAGCACCTTCTCCAGCGCCGTCTGCACCACAAACTGTTCCAGCGGTTCCTTGCGCACCGGCTTCAGGCTGCAAACCTCCTTGCCGCTGCGTTTTCGGGTGCCGCACTTATAGTAACAGTGCACCGTGCCCGTATGGCTTCTACCGCTCTCCCCCGCCATCATGGTGCCGCACTTGCCACAGAACAGCTTGGTAGTCAACAGATAGTGGACATCCGCCTTGTTGTGGGCCGGTGCCTGACGGTGAATTTCGCACCGTCGCTGCACCGCATCGAAGCAATCCGGATCGATGATGGCCGGGATAGCATCCGGTATGACGGTATCCTTATAGCGGTATTCGCCCAGATACCGGCGATTTTTGAGCAGTGTCTGGAAGCTGTTCTTGGTGAACGGATTGCCCCGGCTGTTGCGGATGCCGCGGGCGTTCAGCGACTCGATGATGCTGCGGATGCTTTCCCCCGCCGCGTACCGATGGAACGCTTCCTGTACCACCGGTGCGGTAGTCGGATCGATCTGGTAGTGATGCTCGCTGTCAATGCGGTAGCCCAGCGGCACCGGGCCGCCATTGAACTTTGCCTTGAGCGCATTTTCCTTGTGACCGCGGCTGACCTTCTCCGCCAGCTCCGCCGAATAGTACTCGGCCATGCCTTCCAGCAGGCTTTCCAGCATGATGCCTTCCGGCGTGTTGGAGATAGGTTCCGTCACCGACACCACATGGACCCGGTTGTTTTTGAGGATGCGTTTATAATGGGCCGAATCGTACCGGTTGCGGGAAAAGCGATCCAGCTTCCACACAAGCACCGCCTCAAAGGTATGGGTGGCGCTGTCGTGGATCATCTGCTGGAACTGCGGGCGGCTGTCGGTCTTGGCGGACAGCGCCCGGTCGATGTAGGTCCGCACCACGGTGATGCCGTTCTGGTCGGCATACTCCTTGCATTCCCGCAGCTGGCCCTCGATGGATTCCTCCCGCTGGTTGTCGCTGCTGTAGCGGGCATAGATCACGGCATTCATGGCGTACACCTCCTTACTTGTGCTTCTCCTCTTCTCCCATATTGAGGATCATCTGTTTCAGACGGCGGTTCAGCTCGCTGCCCGGCGTGAAGCAGGCTTCCACAAACTCGCTCCAGTCCGGTTTGCGCTGTACCACTTCCTGCGCCCCCTCCGGCGTGACGCAGACATACCGCCCGCGGGGGTCCTCGCACAGGCCGAAGATATAATCCAGCGATACATTAAAATAGGTGGCATACCAGACCAGAATACGGTAAGGTGCCGCTGCCCGGTCTGTTTCGTACCGGTTGATGGCCGCCTGATTGGTTCCGGCCAACGCCGCCAGCTGGGCCTGGGTCAGCCCCGCATCCTTGCGCAGCACGCGCAGACGGGTGCCTACGGATACATCCATGGAAAGACCTCCTGCAAAATTCGTTAATTCAAGTATAATCGAATTTTGGATTTATTGCAAGAAGTATTGTCCACTTAGGCTTCCGAAAGCACCTGATGCCACAACTTTACTGCAAAGCGTCCCTTTTGCTCAGCCGATAAATCAGGATGCCGGATATCGTACCGCACAACGCCATCGAAATCACACTGAGCAGGATTTCCGCCGGGGTGGATTCGTAATACCCGGAAAGCGTGAACGCAGCCACCAGCGGATACAGTTTGGATATGGTTCCCAGGTTTCCCACAAAGATCGTGATAAAGGAGTAAACTTCCGCTGCCAGAAGGCTGAGCCAGTAATCCAGCTTTTTTTCGGTAATGAAGCAGATAATAGGCAACACTGCGAAGAAAACGCAAATTCCATCCACCAAATAGATTTTGAGATAGTGCCAAAAAATCGCTGCCGTAAGGACCTGGGCATGAAAAGCCATCTCCACGGCAAAGGCCGCCAGAAACAGCACAAAATAAGTTCCCACGCTGAAAACCAGAATCACCATGACCTTGGCCACTACCATCTTGCCCATATTGACCGGAATGAGCAAAAGTGACTTCAGCACATCTTCCTGGCTCTCCCGGCAAATGATATAACTGCCAAACAGCGCGATGATGCCCGGCAACGCATACATCGTTCCCAGGGACTGTACCCCGGTCAGATACCATTCCGGTTCCATGCCATACGCTTCATTTCCTCCGGCGAAAAAGCCCTGGGCTGTCACAATGACCAGTACCATGCAGAGTCCAAACAGTGCCACAAGCAGCATACGGGAACGGCGAAGTTTTTTCAATTCTGTCCAAATCATAACCTGCATTGTGTTTTCCTCACTTTTCCGAAAGACCATGATAGGCGTAGATTCCAGACGCCACCGCCCATCCTCCAAAACAGAGTACGGCAAAAAACGGCTGATAGGCACAGGGCATTATTATATTGGGCAGATCTCTTGAAATACAAAGGACTGCACAGGCAGAGGGAATCAGGTACGGGTTGGTCTGGGCCACGATAAAACCCAGAAAAGCATAGATAATCGCTGCGCAGCAAGGCAGTAGGTACCCCTTGTGCGATACCGCCAGCGCCAGAATCGGGATAACCGCCACCGCTTCCAGAACTGCAGCTTCGATTCCCTTATACAGAACGAATGCCATCATTTCTCCGTTCCAGGAAAGGAACCCGAAGGCCAGCCCGAATGCAAAGGTAAATGCCACCGCCAGCATCATAAAAGCAAGGGAAACCGTCAGAACGACCACCCACTTGGCAAAGAGATAGCCTCCCTTGCTCACAGGGATGATCCACAGTTGTTTCAAGACGTCACACCGCTGCTCATTATATACCAGCATAGAGGCCAGAACGCCCAGGATGGCAGGCAGAATCAGAAAAATATTAAAGGAAAACAGCGCCTGCTTGTATAAACCCATATCCGTCAGATAATCGGGATGGGTTGCAAAGTAGGAGAAGGTAATCGCCGGCAGCACCAGAGAGAGCAACGGCAGAACCCGTAAAAGTTTCCAGCGCCGCAGTTTAGAAAACTCGACGCGCACCACATTAAGCAATGCCCTCGCCTCCCGTGATTTTCTTGAAATAGTCTTCCAGCGTATCATCTTTCTCTGCCAGTCCCGAAATCCCCACGCCCTGCAACGTGAGTTCCCGCACAAGTGCCTCCCGGTCGATGGTGGTTTTAAATATTTTGACGCTGGTTGTATCCTGAATGGAGTATTCCCCGACCTGCAGAGCCATCTGCTGTTCCAGAATGCGGGCCGTTGCCGCTGTATCGGACACCTGCAGCAGAATATATTTCTGGTTTTTCTTTTTCAGTTCCTCCATCGTTTCCTCTTCCAGCAAAACACCGTGGTCCAGAATGCCGATGTCATCGGCCAGCATGGAAATTTCCGAAAGGATATGGCTGGAAACAAGAATGGTCTTTCCCTCTTTTTCGCTGAGGGAGCGGATAAAAGCCCGTACCTCCGCAATCCCGATGGGGTCCAGGCCATTGGTAGGCTCATCCAGGATCAGCAGCTCCGGGTCATGCATAATGGCGTTAGCAATCCCCAACCGCTGTTTCATGCCCAGCGAATACTCCCCAAAGAGCTTTTTGTCCTTATAGGGCAATCCCACCACCTGCAGGGCGTGCTCCACTGCGTCAGGGCGGATCGTTCCCCGCAGCTTGGCGAAAATTTCCAGATTTTCGGTCCCTGTCAGATTGGGATAGAAACTAGGTGTTTCGATGATGGCACCAATACGCTGAAAGACACCGCGTTCTCTGCGCTTCACCTGCTCTCCGAACAGCAGCGTTTCGCCCGAGGTAGCCGGCATCAGCTGTAAAATCAATTTCATAATGCTGGTTTTCCCGGCGCCATTCCGTCCCAGCAGGCCATAAATATGGCCTTTGGGAACGTGCAGGCAGACATCGTTGACAGCGACCTGGTCACCGTATCTTTTGGTCAGGTGCCGGGTTTCAATGGCATAGGATTCTTTCATGGTAAACCTCTTTTCCTTGTTCTGGTGAGGGAGAATTCTTGGAACTTGTGTTCAGTATACGCTCAAAATCTTACTTTCGCCTTATCAGAATCTTAACGAAATCTTGTTTTTCCCTCAAAACAGAGAAAAGGCCGATTCCGAAATTTTCTCAAAGCCCGGAACGTGATACAATACATACAGCAGCCGCTTGTTGCTGTATCTATGAATTTCCAGACTGAGGACGGACCTATGAAATATATTCTGACAATTGACGATGACGAAGCACTGTGCAAGCTGGTGAAGAAATGTATCGAAACGGAGCAAGTTCCCGTATATACTTTTCTGCGTGGGGAGGATGCGCTTTCCTTCTTCTATCAGAATCAGAGTGACTGTGTTCTGGTCATTCTTGACATCATGCTTCCCGGCATGGATGGATACAGCGTTCTGGAAAAGATTCGGGCTGTGAGCAACGTACCGGTCCTGATGCTTACCGCCAAAGATCAGGAAGAAGATAAGGTTGCCGGACTGCAGAACGGTGCAGATGACTATCTGACAAAGCCCTTCGGCCTGGCAGAATTGACGGCCCGCGTGAACTCTCTGGTGCGCCGGTATACGAAGTTCAATCCCCACCACGAAGAAAATCAGCGCCTTCGTTTTCACGATATGATCATCGACCCGTCAGCTCATTCGGTGGAAGTACAAGGAAAGCCGGTATCTCTGACCGCCAGAGAATTTGACATTCTCCTCTTTCTGGCCCAGCACAAGGGACGCATCTTTACCAAACAGCAAATCTATCAGAATATCTGGAAAGAGCCTTATTACCAGGATGACGGCAATATTATGTCGATCATCAGCAAGCTGCGCAAAAAGATTGAGCCTGATCCTGAGCACCCCTTTTATGTACTGACGGTGTATGGCGTGGGGTATCGCTTCAATGAAAAGGCATAAGGGAGAAGATCTATGCTGTTCGTGATTTGTATATTGTGTGCGGCGCTGGCCCTTTGGCTTGCTGCAACGCTTTTTCTCTGGCACCGGGAGCTTCTGGAAATCCAGAAAGCCCTGGAAGATATCGGAGCCGGAAACCTGAACCGCAGGATTGTAACCCGCGGTCCGCAAGCGATTCGATCCATTGGCTACGGCATCAACAAGATTGTACAGCAAAGCCAGCAGAGCGCCATCCAACAGAAGCGCCACGAACAGGCCTATAAACAGCTGATCACCAATCTTTCCCATGACATCAAGACACCACTTGCCTCCCTGACAGGCTATCTGGAAGCCGTTGAAAACGGGCTCGTTGTGGGCCAAGAGAAGGAAGAATATCTGCAGACCGCCTATGAACGGGCCGGTGCCCTGCGTTCCTTTGTGGAAAAGCTCTTTGAATGGGTCAAACTGGATGCAGGCGAGCAGAAGCTTCAAATCGAGCCGCTGGATCTCTGTGAGATTTCACGGCAATATATGGCCGAATGGATCGGCCCGCTGGAAAGCAGCGGTTTTTCCTATACGATTGAGATCCCGGAAGAAACCTGGCTGGCAGATCTGGATAAAAACGCCTACAAGCGTATTGTAAACAACCTTTGTGAGAATGTGCTCCGGCACAGCCACGGCACGCAGTTTCGTTTCTGTCTGGTCCCTGACGCCCGACAGGCAATGATCCGTATTTCCGACAATGGCACAGGCATTTCTGCCGACGATCTTCCTCACGTTTTTGACCGGTTATATCAATGCGATCCTTCCCGAACAACCCCTGGAAACGGCCTTGGCCTTTCCATAACCAAGGAACTGGTTGTTGCTATGGGCGGCGCCATTCAGGTACAAAGCTCCCCTGACCACGAAACGACATTCACCATCTGTTTTCCGAAAGCAAAAGCGTTGCCATAAAGCAACGCTTTTTTTGCCGTCGGGCATTTCTCTTACCGGCGTTTTTCCTTCCACTCCTCAAACAGCCGTTGTCCCTCTTCCGACTGGTAAAACGCCTGGATCTTGGGCAGCAGGAACCGGGCGAAGCGCTCCAGCTCCTGCTGGGGTACGCCGTCCTCCCGGTTCTTAGCGGACGCCGCTGCCTGTGATGTTGTGTTCTCCTGCCGATCTTCCGTAGCGGCTCCTTTCTGCAGGGCTGTCCCCTGCTGCCTTACTGCGTGTTCTGTCATCGGTCCTGACCCTTGGCCCGCTGGCGGCGCTGCTGACGGTTCAGACGCTTCTCTTCCTGTTGGCGGCGGCAGATGCCCAGCACAAACGCCTGCACCTGCTCCGGTGCCACCCGCATGGCTTCCCGATATGGCCGAGTTTCGGTCAGCACTGCATCCAGCTGTTCCTCACAGCGGCGGAGACGCTGGCGCAGTTCCTGTTCCCTCATTGTACTTTGTTGTAACTGCATCCGCAGACTGCGGTTTTCTGCCTGTAGTTTGCCGCTGGCTTTTGCCATCTCACACAGCGTCTGAAAATCCTGCACCGGCAGTTCCACCCGCTTTTCCAGCACACCTTTGGTTTTGGCCCGTTGCTCGATATCCACTACATCGCGGATTGAGCTGGAAATGTTCTTCACCTGGAAGATAAGCTCCTTCCGTTGGCCTTGCAGCTGTTTGGTCTGGTCAGACAGTTCTGCCACCGTCTGGCGCTCTTTCTGGACCTTATACTCCAGAACCTCCAAATGTTCGGCATCACTGCCCTGTACGCCTCGTTCAAAGTCGGTAAATCCCGCCTGCCGCATGTGCTCGAAGAACTGCGTCTGCAGCAGGCTGTAAGAGCTCACCAACCGGGGCTTGCCGTTCTTTTTCAGCACCGGTTGGCCCTGTTCATCGGTCATGGGGACCATTGGCCACTTCTTGCTGTGGCTCACCTGCATGATCGTTTCCCGCACGGTGCCCCGCAGCGCCGGGTCCTTGCACCGCTTGGACCAGCGGATCTGCTTTTCCACCACCGGCAGGTAAACAACGTGGAGGTGATAGTGGAACACATCCCTTCCCAGCCGGTCACTGGCTTCCCGGTTGCGCTCGTCGGCGTGCATGACCGCGGAGATGATGTACTGTTCCCCGCCCGCGATCTCCTTGGCCAGCTCGTACACCTCGGCGTAGAATTGCTTGGCGTATTCATAGCCGCCGTGGGTCTCGAAATAGTCGGTATTCACGTCAAACACCAGCTCATCAAAGACGTAGGCATCCGGTTTCAGACCTCGGGTGGAAACGACGCCTTCTTCCACCATCCGGTCAAATTGCTGGGCGTAAGTAGCTGCCTCGCAGGCCTTGAAGGTCACATTGTTGTGGCTGTATTCCAGCAGCACATCCGGGTTGGAGTACACTTCGTTCTTGCGTTCGTTGTGCCGTTCCCGCACCGAGATGGCATTTTTACGGTAGCGCTCATTGCGCACCACGGTCCGATGGATTTTGCTGATAGGCGACTCCTTTCCTGGGCACGGTTCTGCTACGGATGGGGTACGCAGATGCTTTGGAAAGCATCTGACCCACTATGACACTTTCCGGCGCTGCCGGCAAAGTGCCAGTGGGCCCGCTGCGGCGGGAGGGATTGGGATACGGCTGCCAACCAAAATCGGTGTGCTATCTTCCCGGTTGGGCCGCCGTCGCAACGGTTACCGTGTCTGTGGTTGCCTCTCGAAGTCAGGCACCGCAGCCTTCGTCCACCCTTTGCAAAACGCGGGGTGTGGAATTCTTTCTCTATTTCTCTTTTAGTTAGATAGTTCATTCTATCTTTATCGTGTCGGCTTTTCCGGCGGGTCAGTGTCGGGAAAACCGTCAACTGCCTGTCCTTTTTTCCGACAGGTCGGGCCGGATTTTCCGACGGGTAGTTACAGCTCGTTGGGTTCCTTGGGCCGGGGCAGATTGAGATAATACCGCCGTGCCTTCCCGTTTGACTGCCCTGGCACCGACTCCAGCAAACCGCAGCGTTCCAGAGCGGCAAATAATCCGGCGGCTTTCTCCCGCTGGCAGTGCAGCAGCCGTCCGGCACTGGCCCGCGAGAGGCCCACACAGGGCCTGCCGTCGGCCTTCCAGTGCCCGGTGGTATCCTGGACCGACAGCCGCAGCAGCCCCAGCAAATGGCCGTACAGCAGCTTGCTTTCGCCGGGAAGTTCCCGGTAAGGTTCTTCCGACAGAAGACTGCTCGGGATCATCAGAAAGCTGTCGATGCGGTTCAGGTTTTCTTCTGCAGGAACGAGTTCATGGTTCAGATGGCACCTCCTTGGGTTATGGGTTGGGGGCGGACTTCGGCTTCTGGCATCTCTCTTTTCCGGTTGGTTTTGTCCTTGAAAGATGTTCGATGATTTCATCATAGATTCTTCCGACACATACAGCATACAACGTCTTGCAGTCCGTTTCAAGATGTGTTAGACTGTTTTCATGTCAGATGATTCACACACTTTTCTCGGCTGTTTCTGAAACACACAAAAACACAGAGCCTTTTTCCGCCAACTATGCTCCAACACAGGATGGTGACGAATTTTGAACTACCAGACGTACCTTTTCTTTGAAGGCCGCACCGAGTATATTCAGGGCTACGACACACCCCAGCATACATATCCGCTGGGGTCCTTGGTGTTCGGTGTCCTGGACCTGGATGCCGCTCCCTATCTGGAACGGGGCCGCGCATTGCTGGAAAGATTCCGGGGCGTAAAGTTCCCGGAAGATCAGACCATGCAGCAGAGCCTGGCAGCCCCTGACACTTGTGTATATTACCAAGTGGCTTCCTTTTACCATGATTTTGCTGCCGCCGTGCAGCAGGTTTCCCCTGCTCTGTTTGATTTGGTGGAAGGCTACGCGCTGGCCAACTTCCGTCGAAATGAGCGAGAGCTGAAAGCGACCCAACATTGCCTGTGGCAATTTATACAGACTGGAAAAAACGACAGCTCGTATACATTTGATGAACTGCGTACCAGAATGTCCCACTTTGGCGAGTTGGCCATAACCAGCGACATCATGGAAGGGTTCTGCCGGAACTTTCCGGAGTACACCGACCAGATGAAGGTCTTTATCCAGCGAGATACCGGGGATGCCTCTCTGTGCCGGACAGCGTTATCGGTATTGGAATCCTTTGTGACGCTGCTGCAACAGTTAGTGGACGGAAAAACGGATCTGCGCCAGCTGATCGAGGCCACACTGGTGGACGAGGACGGACGCCCCAGAACAGAGCATGACCAGCGCCCTTCGGAGCTGCTGGTGGAACTGGCCGAAAATGGCGATTCGATCTACCAGAAATATCACGAGCTGGAGGACGACATCCATATCCAGACCCACTACAAACGTCCAACAGACAACAAAAAAGGCGGCATTTCTGCCGCCACGTTCTACGCGAGCGATACGCTGCCCGCGTTACTCTTTTTGGAATTTGTTCAGATGTGCGCCCAGGACCTGCCGGTTGCTGTCTGTGAAAGCTGCCACCGGCTGTTTGTCCCCTTCTCCAGCCGCGCCAAGTATTGTGAGCGGGTGCTGGCCCCGGAAACCGGCGCCACCTGCAAGGACATTGCCGCCAAGCTGGCCTATGTCGAGGAGCTGAAAGCCAACAAGGCCAAGGAACTCTACAACAAGATGCGCAACCGCTACCAGATGCGCTGCTCTCGTGCCCCCGGCAACCAGAAAATGCGGGACGAGTACAACGCCTGGCGCAAACAGGCTCAGATGGCGCTGAGTAAGTACCAGTTGGGAGAGATAAGTTGGGAGGAGTTCGAAAAGGTTATTCGCAGCGAACTATAATGTCTCTCTTTGTTGGAGAATCAAAGTTTCTCCTTTTATGGATGATGGCAACGGTTTTCAATGCAATTTTTCAGTCCCAGCAGCAGCGCCCCTGCCAACAGCCCCAGCAGGCAACCGCCGAACGCAAGTATTTGGGTGCCGAGCAGTTGATCCCGAACCGAATTTGTCAAGGATCCAAATGCCATCAGGCTTTGCTTGGCAAGATTGCCCAAGTCCATCCAGAAATTCATATCCGACCATCGGCTGGGAACCAGCCAGCGAGGCAAAGCGGCCAAGAGATCCGGCAGTGCCAGTGCTGCCATCAGAAGCAGCGCGAATGCGGCCACCTGACGCCCCATCTTTCCAAGAGGGGCCAGCCTCCACAGCTGATGCAGGAAGAGCAGTGCAGCAATCGCCAATGGTATCCATGCGACAGAATTTATGATCTGACGCAATGTGCCAGTTGGCAGCAGCTCTGTGCCGTTTTCCGAAAGTCCGGCACTTTGCAGAAGATTCTGTATTGTTCCACGGGGGTTGTTTCCGTTCTCGATTTCCAGGGAGGCGGCTGTATATCCAGCATCCGAAGCAGTCACATCCGGGCATATCAGAAAACATTCTTTTCCTTCCACCACACCGGTGACACAACGTTTTTCGCCCTTCACCGTCAGTTCCAATCCTGTCACTTCACGACTTCCAAAAAGTGCATCGGCCAGACCGGCACTGACCGCACATCCATCCCACTGGCCTGCCCCCGGTGCGCTCCCGTACAGACAGGCCGCCGGGAAGCAGAGGGTCGGGCTGCCATACACAGAAATGCGTTGTGCCGCAGAACTTCGCCCCAAATCCGTTGTAACTGTCTCTGAATCTTCTTTCCAGAGTGCGAGATTGAGGCCAAGATCTTCTGCTGCCTTGCTGAGTGAGTTGGCTTGTAAGGCAGAGAGCGAATCTTCAAAGCGCAGCTCATATCCATTTGTGGGAAGATTTGCCGCTAAAATAAACAGTCCACCCACTGCAAGTGCACTCAACGCCCACCCCAATATCGTGAATATCGATTTTTTCATGATTCTACCCGAACCCAGGCACCTTCTGAGAGCGGTTTGTCCGCGCCGGTGACTACCTGTCCGCTGATGCTGCCGGAAACCGCTGCCATACCATCGCCCTGTGCCTCAACCGTTACCGGAAGTCGGATCAGTACATTCTGTGTACCCAACAGCGTGGATTGCTCTTCCACCAAATAGACAAACATACCAGAGCTGTCTGTTTGAATTGCGGTGGCTGGAAGGCATTGTTCGTACTGCCCTGCGTTCAGTTTGATTTCCACAGTAGCACTTCCCGCTTTCCATTCGCCGGAGTTTAACATGGCGGTAATTTGTATACTTCCATCTTCCGATGGTTCGGACAAAGCCGTAATGGTTGTCTGCATAGATTGACTTCCTTGCTTCACAGTGACCTGTGTTCCCACCGTGGCAAGGCGAGCCGACTCCTGCTCCAAAGAAAAGGTCAGTACACTGGCAGCGTTCTGATCTGCAAGAAGACCTGCCACAGATGAACTGTTTTGCCCTGCCACAAGATTCAGCTGCGTGAGTGTTCCATCCATAGGAGCTGAAAAAATGCCGTCCGCCGCCTCCAGTTCCTGCAAAGCCGACAATTCCGCGCGAGCAATGTCCAGTTGAGCTTGCGTCACAGCGGCTTGTGCCTGGTTGGACGCATTCGTCTTTTCAATGTCCTCAGAGGACTGGTTATAATTATGTGCGGCGCTGTTGCGGGCATCCTCATAGCTCTGGGCGGTATCCTCCGCGGCTTTGTTGGCGGCTGTCGCACTTTCCTGTGCCGCGGCAAGGGCCGACTCAGCAGCATCCAGCACAACTTGTGCATCGGCTATTTTCTGTTGCCGCTCCGCCTCTGCACTTTCGGGAGTAGCAACAGGCTGGTTCTGCAGGGCATTCAGTGCATTTTGGGCCGCATCCCGCTGCTGCCGCGCTTTTTCAATCGCATCTTCACCGTCCTGCCATGTTTTCTGTGCATCGGAATAGGCTCGTTCCAGTTGCTGTTGGGCTTGCTGGAGCGCAAAACTATCTGCTTTGTCCGGATCGGAGAGTTGCATGGCAGAGACTTCCAGCTGTTTTACTTGGGCCTGTTTGGTTGCCAATGCCTGCTCCAGGGAGACCTCATCAAATCGGGCAATGGCATCTCCTTTTGAAAGGGCCTGCCCTGTTGTAGCCGTTACCTGTGCCACCAACAAACCTTCCGGGGCAGTAAGAGGTGTACCTCCCTGCACAGAAATGGTTCCTGATGCCGTACTGCTTTGGGTGATCGAGCCTGCGCTTGCCTGTCCCAAAGTCACTCTGGGCATACTGGCTCCGGCGATTCCCCGAGCTGTAAGCGTAAGGATGAGCATAACGGCAAAGAATTTAACTACCGTACCGAGGCGCTCAGCTTGCTTGGGATCGCTGTTCTTCCACGCGTCGAACGCGGTGCGAATACGATAGAGCGGAAATCGAAACTTCATGGAAATATGTCCTTGCAATCCTTGTATTATTCTTTTAAGCCGCTTGCCTGAATTCCCAGTTCCAGGTATTGTTGCCCAAAGCGGAAAATCAGTACAGCAGGTGCCAACATAATAAGGCTAGCTGCCATGGCGGTGGCCAACGTCTGACCATTGGCATCGTTGAAAGAGGCCAGATAGAGGGACAGCGGCCATCGGGACGGATCTTTCAAAAATGTCATGGGCTGCTCGATGGCGTTCCACCCTTCCAGAAATGCCAGAACCATCGCGGAAAGTATGCCCGGCATTCCCAAAGGCAGTCCGACGTGCCAGAATGTACGAAACGGGCCGGCACCATCCAAAGCCGCAGCCTCCAGCAAAACCATGGGAACTGCGTCGAATCCTCGTGCCATAATGAATACTGTAAAGGCGGAAAAGCAGCCAGGCAGAATCAACGCCCAGTGCGTATCCAGCAGCCCCAGCTTATTGAGTACCAGATAGTTGGGTACCATCGTAACCTGAAAAGGCAGCAGCATCAGGATCATGTACAGGTTCATACAAATCCGGCAGCCACGAAACCGTAACCGGGACAAGGCCCAGGCCGCAGGGGTACAGAAGATGAGCTGCCCCAGGAGCTGGGGAAACACCTGGATGCAGCTATTCCAGAACATGGAAAAAAACTGAGGCGTATCCAGGAGCAATTCAACCAAAGGCTGCAGGGTAGGCCAACTGGGCAGAAGTTGCCACCGCACCGCCTCGGCTGCGCCGTCGCTCAAAGCCGGGCCGATGGTAGCCTCCAGTTCGTCCGCCGGGGTCAGTGCTCCAAAGAAGAGAAACCAGAGCGGCCACCAAACGCTCAAGGCAATCAATCCCAGCGAAACAGTGAGCAGCGCACGGGTCACTGTGGGTTTCACGGGTTCAGAATGGCAACGGTATCCGCCGTGAAACCGCTGTCCGTATTGCTGCCGGTGATATAAACCATGGCACCAGCCTGCACCATATCGGCGGAGCCTTCCGCCTGACTGGAACTGCCATTTCCGTCTGCATAAATGGCAATATACCGGGTATCATCGGTACACATCACGGAAAACCAGGAGGAGGAGGCTCCTGCTTCAGCCATAACGCCTACGCTGGCATTCGCACCCAGGCGCTCGACAACAGTCGGAGAAAGAGTAAAGCCTGTATCCGTCATCTCCACCACAGACCCGGTGTAATCTGCCGACGCAGGGTCAAAAAGGGATTTTTCCACAGCCTCGGAGGATTCCGCATCCGGTGCCGGGGTGATGATTGGCGTGGCCGTCGGTTGAGCCGTGCTCTCTGTGTGAGGCGCATCCGGCTCCACAGAAGAGGTGCTGTCGGAAGCAGCCCCACAGCCAGTCAGAAAGAATACGCAGGCAGCTGCAGTAATCACAAAAACAGAAAATTCCTTCATAACCAATCCTCCTTTAGGGAATTATTTGTCCCGGGTCCAGATCCGCTGCAAGGCCAGGATCAGGCCGGAAAGGGCCAGCGCCATGAGCACAGCGGCCGCGGTCAGGCGGGGCAGATCCAGGGACAGAAACCAGTTGTTGAACAGATGCTGCAACAGATACATACTTTCGTGGGGGTAGTTTCCTCCCACCAGGAAAGCCTCGCGGAAGGCTTTGAAACTGTTGAGCAGACTCAGCACACTTACCAAAGTCAAGGTGGGCAGCAAGTTGGGCAGTGTGATGTAAAAAAACTTCTGCCAGGCATTGGCACCGTCCACGGAAGCAGCTTCATACAGGTCAGCGGAAATCCCGTCCAGTCCTGCCAGCCAAAGGATCATGTCATAACCGGCATTTTTCCAGACGTAGGTGAACACCAATACCCAAAAGGCAGCCTCCGTGCCCATAAAATCCACTGCGTTCCCTCCCAAAGAGCAAATCAGCCCATTCACCAGACCATTTTTGGCAAACAATACCTTCCACAAAATCACAATGCTTGCCACGGGGATCGCCATGGGAAGGAGGAAACTGGTGCGGAACACTTTGCCGCGCTGGGTATCCCTGCCATTCCGTTGCCTGGCCACCGCCTGCACGCCCAGGGCCAGAAAAAGGCTGCACAACAGGAGGATCGGCACACAGGTGCAGAGAAACCGTACCGTATTGCGGGCTGCCAGTTGAAAGGCTGTGTTTTCCAGCACCGACTGATAATTGGCAAGCCCCACAAACCTTTTTCCCAATGCATCGCAAAAGCTGCGGCGGACCGTTTCTGCAAAGGGGACCAACATAAAGGCTGCGGTTCCCAGAAGGCTGGGCAGCAGGAACAAAATAGCGGCCGGGCCATCTGAATTGCGGCGGGATCTGGGTATGGTATGCCGCCATGTATGCCTGTGGGGCGGCAAGGCGGGGAGATTGCTCGCAGATTTTTTCATGGCTTATCCCTGTTCTGCAAACCGCAGCGATAGATCACCGACTACGCCTTCCACCGCCTGATCCATCGTTTCACTGCCGGACAGCAGCGCCTTGGTGTGGGCAATCAGGCTGTCCTGCAGGGCTTCGTCCACCACCACAGGGGTGGAAAGCTGCGCCAGCAGCTCTTCAAAGCCGCCGGTATAACCGTTATCCTGCATGGCCGGCATATTGCGATCCAGTGAGATCTGCATGCCTGCCTTCGTCACCGGCATGCCGTCCTCCTGGAAACTGCCCTGCACCTCGTCACTGAACAAGGCTTTCAGGAAGGCCCCCGCATAGTCCGTCTGATCGCTGTTGGCGGAAACCGCCGCAAAGCAGGAAGGCAGGTAGACGCCCTGGCAAAGTCCCGGCTGCAGAATGGTCTGTCCGGAAGCACGCAGTTCCGAGTCGGTGGCCCCCAGCCAGGAGGGGGTCGTCATGCTGCCGTAGCCGAATACAGCCCGGGATGTCTGGGCATATTCCGACATTCCCGCGTACCAGACGATGGTATCCAGACCACCGAAATTGCCTGCCGTACCGCTCATGGTATCCTGCTCGGGGTAGTCCGCCATGTTGTAATCCTCTCCCACCATCTGGAGGAACGCCATCAGATCGCGCAGCTTCGCTTCATCCAGGCCGTCCGCCGTGAACAGCGCGGGCTGGGAGGTCTGCAGGGCGAACTGCACCAGGCTGTCCACGCTGTCAAAGCCCAGGGCATACCGCTGGGACTCGTCCAGCGGTGCCCAGCTTGCTTCCGCCGGGCGCGGTGCATATTGCTGTACCAAGGCCGCCACATCGTCCAGGGTGGAGACGCCATCCAGTGTGCCGGCTGCGCCATGCATGACCGGAACCGTAAAGCGAGCGGGCAGCGTAAAGAGTTTTCCGTCCGCATCGGTATAACGATCGGTCACAAAATCATAGAGACTGCCCGTATCCACCATCCCGGACAGATCCAACAGCAAGCCACTGCCGGAGAAAGATTCCAGATCCGCACCATCCAGAATCAACAGATCCGGGCCTTCCCCCGCCAGAAGCTCGGTGTTCAGCGTCCGCAGGGCATCGTCTTTCGTCAGTCCGGCGCCTTCCTGCAGGGCCACTTCATACTCTACTGCACAATCGGGATTTTGCTGGGTAAAGGTTTGTATCGCAGCACGGACGGTAGCATTTTCTTCCAGGCTCCAGACTTCCAGCGTGTTGGCCGAGGCCGAGAGCGTCGGATCAAAGAAATACCGGTACAGCTTTGTCTGCATGGAGCCGTCACTGACAATGGCCAGATAGCTGCCGTCCGGGGCGCAGCACAGCTGAGAAATGTAATTGCTGGAAAGAGACAGCGCCGTGCCGGTGCCGTCCACCACCTGCTCACGCAGGCTGCCTCCCTGTGCCTGCCGGTAGATGCCGGTCCTGTCGGCATAACAGATGGAGCCATCCGTTCCCATGGCAGCCTGGGCGCTGTACGGGTCCGACAGAAATCCTGTCTGCACCGTCTGGGTGGTGCCGTCCTGATCCGCCCGGCAAAGATCTCCGTTGGAAGAGAAATAATAGAGGAACGAACCGTTTTCATCACCGGCCGGCAGGATCCCTGCAATGTCATTGTCGCCGAAATAGTAGTTTTCACCGGATGCATCGGCTCCCGCCCCCATCCAGCTCTGGTTCCCGCTGCTTACCTGTACCCAGCTTTTTACCTTTTGGGCATCCACATCATAAAACAGAATATTTCCCGGCAGAGAAACACCCGGTCCGCCTGACGGGACAGCCACCAGGGTGCCATCGGGCAGGAACCCCATCTGGTTGAGATAGAAATTCCCCCCGTCCACGCCCAGGTCCAGCTGAACCGGGTTGCCGTCCGATTGTACGACCCACAGGGTGGAGTCGGTGGTTGTAAACGCCACGGTGCCGTCCTGGCGGGCAGCCCAGCGTGCCAGTGTGCCTGTTTTTTCGGCCCAGTCCAGAGTCTCAGACTGCCAGCTGGCACCATTATCCGTGGAGTTGAGACGGACAGTGACCGGCATATCGGTACTCTCATCCCGGGCATACAGTACAAGACTGCCATCTGCCAGTGCGGCGGGCGCCGCGCCGAGTACCAATCCGGAGGAAATTCCGTCAGCCTGCCGTTCCACCCAGCGTCCCTGGGGGACCGCGTCCGTCTGGACGGCGCTGGAATCGGAGCCGGATGCACCTGTGCCGGATGCGGTGCAGGCGGCAAGAGAAAACATCATCATGCCTGCCAGAAGCGAGGATAGAATCGTATGTACAGATTTCATGGTTGCCTCCCGACAATTGTGTGGATTTTGGAATACCGGCATTGTAGCAAAACAATCTGGAAAAAACCTGAAAAGTGTTTTCAGGTTTTTTTCAGACTGGCTGTGTAGACTAAGAATGTTCATATAATAGAGGTATACTGGATTGATAGAAACGACGGTTATGGCGGGAAGGAAATACCCATGCGAATCTTACTGATTGAAGACGACAAGGCGCTTTGCCAAGTTTTACAGCCCACATTACAGGCAGCAGGATTCGCCTCCGATTGCTGCCATACAGGTGCCGATGGTTTGCATCTTCTCAAAACCGGATACTACGATGCCTGCATCCTGGACAGGATGCTGCCGGAATTGGACGGCCTTACGCTGCTCAAAAGTGCCAGAGCCGACGGCGTATCCATCCCCGTTCTTATGCTCACTGCTTTGGGGCAGATCGGTGACCGTGTGGAAGGTCTGGATGCCGGTGCTGACGATTATCTGGCAAAACCGTTTGATAACCGTGAACTGCTGGCCCGGCTGCGTGCGCTGGTCCGCCGGCCGGCGGATCTGCATGAGACCGCCCACCGGATTGCCTGTGGCGATCTTGTCCTGGATACCGCCCAGTTGACTTTGACGGGGCCTTCCTCCACTGTGACGCTCAGCCGCCGGGAATGTGACCTGCTGGCGGCATTTTGTCGTGCGCCCGGCCTGCTTCGGGCAAGGGCAGTCCTGTTGGGCAGCGTGTGGGGATCGGCGGCCGAGATTGAGGATTGCAGTCTGGATAGTTATATCCGTTTCATCCGGCGGCGTCTGACTGCCGTCGGCAGCCGGGCAGTCTTACGGACGGTACGAGGCGCAGGCTACCGCTTTTTGCCTGATGGTGAGGAAAACGCTCATGCTTAAACACCTCCGACGCCGCCTGACAATTCTGTTCAGTATACTCACCGCTGCTGTGCTGGCGGCAGCGCTGACGGCGACCTGCCGCATGGCCCAAAACGAAGCGGTTTCCGGAGCGGACCTGGTGTTTGCCAATACCGTTTCGGCAATCGAGGATGCCGTAACCGAGAACAACCTGGTTCGTGACAGTTGGCTGGCCAGCCAGGAAGCCGCCGGTCGCTTGGTTCTGTATATGGAGGACAATGGTCACCCCCTTGTATTCTCCGGCGGGTGGACACCTGCCGATGAGCGCGCCACACTGGTGGCGCTGGCCAGAGAACAGGCAGTCTCTGCCGGGCTGAATCCGGACAGACTGCACCGGCAAAAGGTAAACTTTTCCTTGAACGGCGCACAGCTCAGCGGCTCCTACACCTGTACCGCAATGCTGTTGCCCAGTGAACAGATGTCAAGTGCGGTCCTTCTGTACATTATCCGGGATATGGGACCTTTGCATGACCGCCTTTGGATCATGACCTGGCAATATACAGCCCTGTGGGCTGCGGGGGCCTTGATACTGGCATTTCTCTCCCATTGGATGGTGGATCGCGCGCTGCGCCCAACCGCCCAGGCAATGCAGAAACAGCGGGAATTTGTAGCAGCTGCGGGTCATGAACTGCGCAGCCCACTGACTGTGCTGAAGGCAAGTCTGCAAGCGGCGCAGGCCCCTGAAACAGCCCATCTGGCTCCTCAATTTTTAAGCCATGCTGCATCGGAGGTGGACCGGCTTTCCCGTCTGACAGAAGATCTGCTGATTTTGGCCGGCGGCGATGCAGGGGTACTGCGTACCTCCCTGGCGAAAATCAGTACTGACACTTTTTTGGTGGAACTCTATGAAAGATTTGCCCCGGTAGCGCGTAACCACGGACACTCCTTAACCCTTAACCTGCCAAACAAACCTTTGCCCGACCTGCACGCAGATGCACAAAGACTGGAGCAGCTGTTTGCCGTCTTGTTAAATAACGCATTTGAGTATTCCCCTGCTGGCACCCCCGTGGAAATTCTTGCGGAGCTGCCGCCTTCCGGTGGTCTGCACATCGCAGTAGTGGATCACGGCCCCGGGGTCCCCGACACAGAAAAATCCCGTATCTTTGATCGTTTTGCCCGAGGAGACCGCAGTCGGACCGACAAAACGCATTTCGGCCTTGGCTTGGCCGTTGCCAGTCAAATTGCTTCCTTGCACGGAGCGATCCTGCGTGTACGGGACACGCCCGGGGGCGGGGCAACCTTCGTGGTGGAGTGGCGTAATAATCATGTTCTGGACAGATCCAGCTTTTCGTAAATACAGAATGCTTTCTGAAACAGCAAAAGCCTTGCAGCGAGAAATTTCCCGCTGCAAGGCTCTTTCTATTTCATATTCATAGACTGCAGATAAAAAACAAATCCGAACGCACCCTCAAAAAGAAGTACGTTCGGATTTGCTTGGTATGGTGCACCATCGGGGACTCGAACCCAGGACCCACTGATTAAGAGTCAGTACTGGGCAACGATACAACGTTCAAATTATCGCTTTACCGTTAGTCTCAGGCAGTCAAAAGTAGTCAGGATGGGTCCGGGATGTAGTCAGTTTGTAGTCAGGCCGTGCCCTCCGTTCTATCCGCAGCGGACGGGGCGGCGTTGAAATAATCGTCCAGTTTGCCGCTCATCTTCAGGCCGTCTTCGGCTTCCAGGTGGGTGTAGATCCGGGCGGTCATCTCGATGCTGGCGTGACCAAGCAGCTGCTGGGCGGTGCGCAGATCCACACCGGCGTGGTACAGGCAGGTGGCATAGCTGTGGCGCAGCATGTGGGCGTGCACCGGCAGCAGTGACACCCCCGCCACATAATAGACCCACATCTTTTTATAGGCTGACTGCGTCATCACGCCGCCGTCGGCTTTGGTCACAACGTGCTCCCCCAGGTGTGGGGTGGCGTCCAGAATCGCACGCAGCTTGGCAGGTACCGGCACCAGGCGGTGGGATGCTGCGTTTTTTAGCTCCATGCTGGGGTCCGGCTGATTGCCGCCCGCAAAGGTCACGGCTCGGCTGACAACCAGCGCCGCCGGGCCGACATCCCGCCATTGCAGGCCCAGGGCCTCTTCCTTGCGCAGGCCGCAGTAATAGCAGAGCGCGCAAAACGCCTTGGCCCGCGGCTCCGCAATAGAGGACAACAGTTCCTCCGCTTCGTCCTGCGTCAGGTATTTCTTTTGCTTAGGGCGCGCGTGGGTCGTAATGCGGATGCCGTCGGTGGGGTCATCGCGGATCAGGTGGTTTGCCTGGGCCGTCTGCATGATCTGCCGCACCGTGATCAGCACCTTGTGCTGCAGGGATTCCGACTGCTCCGTGATTTCCGCCATAATAGCCCGGATATGTACCGGCCGCACCTCCTGCAGCTCCATGCATCCAATGTGCTGCATGATGTGCAGATTGTAGGCATCCCGGTACATTTTGGTGGTGGCGGGCCGCAGCCCCTGCTTGTAGGAGCGCAGCCAGATTTTTGCCCACTCGCCCACCAGGGTGTGGTCCCCCACTTTCAGCCCCGCTTCATCCTGCGCCTGCACGGAGCGCACCGCGGCTTTCAGTTCCGCTTCGGTGCGGCCATACACCAGCCGCGTTTTGCCGTTGGAAAGGGTGATCCGCTTCTGGTAGCGGCCATCTGGACGGCGGGTCAATTTTTGTTTGGGCATAAAAAATACACCTCCAAGGTATGACTTGTAAGCCTGCCTTAAAGGTGATACAATACAAGTGTTGGGTTGGTATTGTATCCACTTTTAGTGGGCAAGCTGATCTATGGAAACGCTCTCGGTGTTGGTAGCACCGGGGGCGTTTTTTTTATTTATATGTTGCTATTTCAATAAAAAATTTTGTCCTTTTGTCAATCAAAGAAACTGCCGCAAAAATGGGGCGCGCTTCCTTTTTTGCATTGTAAATAGCGTCTTCCAAATAGCTGGGTCGCAGTTCCCCAATCTTTGTATCGTTCCAATATGCTTCAATCGGAAAGCACTCCACATCTCCCGATTTTGATAATTTTAATTCTATTGGATCTCCTCTTTTCACTCCCATGGAGAGAAGCGTCGATGTCCTCTTTCTGTTACTACTTAGCGTAACATCTGCGTACAAGTTAGCTCGCAGACGCCCCTCCATCTGTGCTGGTGACAGCGGATTGTCTCCCAGTAATTTTCTAATCTCAGATTCTGAAGCATACAAAAATTTATCTTCAGCCGTGATCCTGCCTACTTGTTCCTGAAAAGTCATCGCGTTTTTTCTCCCTTCTGCAGACAACTTACCACTTCACGCCATCATTTCTTTCAGCTTTTCCCTGTCCCAAAGCAAAACATTCGTCTTCTGGGCCGTTTCGATTGCTGCGGGGGTAAATGTACTGTTGGTAAGCACTACAGCAACCATCCGGTGGTAATACTGCGCGCCGGATGTTGCTTCCTGCACAGCATGGTTTCCCACCTTATCCGAATAGCATTTACACTGCACGGCATAAGTTACGCCGTCTTTTTCTGCCAGAACGTCCACACCAAAATCCCCGCTGGCCTGCGTGACTTCTACATTTACAAAGCCATTTTCCTTTAGCAGTTCAGCACAGAAATATTCAAATTCATGGCCATCCATGGCATCTACTGCCGCAAGCTTGTTTTGCATTTCCGGGTAGTAGTTATCTGACAGCACTTTTTTGAGCTTTTTAATCTTATATTCAAGAACCCGTATTCTGATTAGATTCTCGATTCTTACCAGCGGAAACGAAAGAAGCGCCGCAATAATTGCTATTCCTAAAAGGACAAAGGCCGTGGCTTTTCCTCTTTGAATCGAAGAAATTCCAAATCGCAAAAAGATCAGCACGAAAACCGCGCAAAATGTTATTAGGTATGGACGACTTTTTATCGTTTTCCAGAGCTTTGTTTTCACAAGGTGCCGCCTTTCCGCCACTCGCTGTGGCATACTTTTTTAACGTACTTTCTCAAAACCAGTGTGTATACCCCGTTGCCTTGCCTTCTATCTGGATGTCATCCAGCTCCGGGCCGGAGTAGGATTTGGGGCGGTAGGCGCTGTTGGCGGGCACAAGGGTGATGGTGCTGCCGTCATAATACACGCGCTTGAGGGTGGCTTCCTCCCCAATGCGGACGGCGGCTATTTCGCCATCCTCCACCTGCGGCTGGGTTTTGATGTAGACCACATCATTATCCCGGATGCCGGCATCGATCATGCTGTCGCCATGGCAGCGCAGGCAGAAATCGCAGACGATACCCTCCGGCACATCCACATACTCCTGCACGTTCTGCTCTGCGGTGATAGGCTCACCGCAGGCAATATCCCCCACCAGCGGCCGCTTGACGGTTTTGGGGCGGGGTTCAAAGCCGGCGGGGATGGCATCATCTCGCTTTTTCTGCAAGATTAGGGCATCCTTAATATTGCCTGCTTGAGCAAGGAGATCTCCATCTATTTCATTTACAATATCTAAAGTTTTGTCATCTATTCTAACATTGCTTTTTCCCAGCAGATAATCAATAGAAGTATTATAGAAATTCGCAATGTTAATTAGCGTTTCGGAATTCGGTTCGCGTGTACCTTTTTCGTAATTCACATAAGTGGTATAGGGCATTTCCAGCGCACGCGCTGCATCTTTCATGCTTATCCCGCGTTCCTGCCGCAGTTCCTGCATTCGGTTCATTATACGAACCTCCTTTTACTCTATATGTATATTATAATACACAAAACGAGTAACAGGTCAACTACAAAGCGCAAAAAATACTCAAAATGGGCATGGTGCACAATTTGCATCAACTCATTTTGAGCATTTTTTGTCTTTACAAATACCCAAAACGGGTATATTATAATTGCAGTTACCCGAAATGAGTAACGCAAAATGAAAGGAGGTAATAGTAATGCCTTATCCCAACATAAATGCCGAGCGAAGCCGCATGGGGCTGACTATTGAAGAATTGGCTGAAAAACTCGGCGTAACTCGGAAGACTGTTTATAACTGGATGGTTCGCGGGAACATTCCCCAGTCAAAGCTTGAAGCTATGTCGAGTCTTTTCAATTGTTCTATTGACTATTTGCTCAAGAAAAATCCTTAAGCCCCACCAGTCCCCTGCTTCGGACTTCCAAGGGGTTGACAAGGATAAATTTGCAAAAGGAGGTGCCCCCATGACCCTCTACACCGCCGAGCGCCTGGCCGAGATGCTGGGCGTGCAAAAATCCACCGTACAGCAGCTTGTGCGTGCCGGGGAGTTTGGCCCCACGGTCAACGTGGCACGTAAACACCTGGTGACCGAAGACGGCCTGGCCGAGTTCATTGCGCGCCGCACCGGCCCCGCGCACAGCGGCCTTGCCCCCGCACCGCAAACCAACTATCACCACCGGCACAGCGACCGCGACCCTGGGCCGATCTGAAAGGAGAACGACAATGCCCCAAACAAAAACAGCCGCCCCGGTGTTGCAGCACCGTGACGGCCAGACGAAAAAATTCATCACCTGTATTTTACCTTACATCAGCCCCATTTGCAAGGCTTTCGCCAATTTCACGCTAACGGCCTGCGGGCTGGGCGCGCTGTGCGCCGTGGCCGCCCTGGCCCAGGGCGGCGGGGCTGCGGCAATGGCCGGGCTGGCAGCCTGCCTGCTGGGCGGGTGGGCTGCCATCACGCTGCGGGAGGTTGCGACATGCGCGGAATCGTGATTGACCCCGGCGCAAAGCCGGAGCTTTACCGCCTGCCGGACACCCTGCAGGAGCTGCAGCGCTTTATGGGCGGGTACGCGCAGCGCTGCCCGATCGACAACAAATTTGCCGCGCTGTTTTATCTGCCGCAGGCAGGGCAAAACCTGCCGACCCGGCATTACAATGGCCGCTGGTTTTATGGGCGGCTCTGTCTTGTGGGCTGGCGCAACGCCCGCATGACGGACCTGCCCATGCCGCTGGCCGAAGAGTTGCTTCAGAAATTCACCCCTGTGGAGGTAACGCCATGAACGAGTATGACGCCATCCGCGCTGCTTTTGTCCACAACCGCAAGGATGCCGAACTGCTGCTGCACGAAACCGTGCGCGGCATTCTGGCCGAGGCAACAAGCAGCAAGGTCAAACAACTGGAAAAGATCAGTCTGTGCTACAGCGCTGCGGACACCGGCACTGCCCAGCGCAAAGCGTTGATCGACATGGAGGTAGAAGATTGACTGACTACATGATTTGCCAGAACCAGGACAACCACCTGCTGTACGCCTTAAAGCACGGCAGGTTCTGGTTCTGGGACAAACACCAAAACAAATGGGTACCCAGCGATTTTGCCGCCCAGCAGTACGCCAAGGCCCAGACCAAAGAGCCCGACCTGGCGCAGGAGGACTGGCTGGGGAGATGCTTCGGCATCCTGATGGATGACTACGAGGTACCGGACGCTGTGGTAAAAGCCCTGCGCGCGCTGTCCAACAAGGAGGAACCACCATGCAAAGTGAACACGACTGCCCCGAATGCGGATGCTGCTGTGACTACGGCCGCCCCTGCTGCCACGTTGGCGGAGGAAACATCGACCACCCAGGCGGGTGCAAACAGCTGCCCGCCGGACCCCTGCTCCCCTGCGGATGCTTCCGGTGCAATGTCAAACCCGTCCGGTGCAGCAGCTGCCTGTTCGGCAGCGGAGTTTGATTATTCGGGGCTGGATGCCCAAACCGTTACCGACCTGCACCTGGCCGAACAGATGTACACATCGGGACGCAAGCTGGCCGAAATGGGCCTGCGCCGCATGGCGGATGGCGTTTCCATTGCGCACGACGCGCTGTGCGGCGGAGTTGTCCACAAGATGGACAACTCAAAGCATGGGAACCGTGGTGAAGATACTTTCCGCCGCTGGTGCGAAAGCATAGGCGTGGGAAAATCTACCGCATACAAGCTGCTTCAGGTTGCTGCCCTGTTCGATTCCAGCAGCCCCCGCCAGCAGCAAGTGCTGGAAGAGCTTTCCCCTTCTTTATTATATGCTGCCGCCAAACCCAGCGCCCCCGCCGACCTGGTGCAGGCCGTCAAATCCGGCGACATTACCACCCACAAGCAATACCAGGATTTGCTGAAAGAAAACCAGCAGCTGCGCGCCGACCGGGTGAACGCCCTCAATGCCGCAGCCGCCGCCGAAGCCGCCCGCGATGCCGCCCTGGCCGATGTTGACGGCCTGCATGAGCAGAACCGCCAGCTGCAAGCCGCCGCCACCGGTGCCCAGGAAAGCTACCGCACCGCCCACAAAAACGAAGATTCCGCCCTGCGCCGCGCCACCGAAGCCGAACAGCGGGCAAAGGAAGCGGAAAAGCAGCTGGCCGGTGCCCGCCAGGTTGCCGATGCCGCCCGGATGCGTGCCGACAAATACCAGCGGGAAGCCGAAGCCGCCAAAGCGCAGCCGGTGGCCGCCGCTGTGGACGAGGATGAGATCAACCGCCGTGCCCACACCCTGGCCGATGAACTGACCGCCCCTTTGCGCAGCGAGCTGGAAGCCGCCAAAGCTGCCGCCGCCACACCGGAACAAATCGAGCTGGACACCCGCAACGCCTATGACAGCCTGCTGCTGGCCGGGCGCGCCATGCAGAACGCCTGGAAGTCCGTCAAGCCGCAGCTGGCCAAGCTGCCGCCGGACACCCGCGCCAGGGCCATCAACCAGCTGACCAACACCCTGACTGAAATTCAAACGGAGGCAATAAAATGTCTGTAAAAATTGCGGCTCTGGAAGCCGAAAATGTAAAACGCATCAAGGCGGTTGCCCTCACGCCCTCCCCCACCGGGCTGACCATTGTGGGCGGCAACAACAACCAGGGCAAAACCAGTGTGCTGGATGCCCTGGCCTGGGCCCTGGGCGGCGAGAAGTTCCGCCCTACCGCCGCTGTGCGGGACGGTGCCCTTGCCCCGCCCCACCTGAAAGTGATCCTGTCTAACGGCGTTGTGGTGGAGCGCAAGGGCAAAAACAGCAGCCTGACCGTGACGGACCCCACCGGCCAGCGCAGCGGCCAGCAGCTGCTGAACGCTTTTGTGGAGCCGCTGGCGCTGGACCTGCCCCGCTTTATGCAGGCCAGCGATAAAGACAAGGCCGACACCCTGCTGAACATCATCGGTGTGGGGGATGCTTTGACCGGCCTGGACCGGGAGATCAAAGCCCTGTACGACCGCCGCACCGTGATCGGCCAGATCGGCGCCCAGAAACGCCACGCCGCCGAAGAGCTGACCGAATACCCGGACGCCCCGTCCGAACCTGTCAGCGCCATTGAGCTGATCCAACAGCAGCAGGAGATTTTGCTCCATAACGCCGACAACCAGCGCCAGCGCGACCGCCTGACCGAGATTACCCACGCCAAGCACCGCGCCATGGATGAGCTGACCCGCTTGGAGGAACAGCTCAAAACCCTGCAGGAGCACCGCGGCCAGCTGGTAGAGGAATACAACGCCGCCTGCGTGCAGGAGGAAGCCGCTACCAAGACCGTGGCCCAGCTGCAGGATGAATCCACCGCCGAGCTGGAGCAGAGCATCCGCAATGTGGAGGAGATCAACCGGCAGGTATCCGCCAACCTGGCAAAATCCAAGGCTCAGGACGAAGCCGAGCGCTATGCGCAGGAATACACTGCCCTGACGGAGCAGATCAAGGCAAAGCGCACCGCCCGCATGGACCTGCTGAACGGCGCAGACCTGCCCCTGACCGGCCTGGGTGTGGAGGACGGCAGCCTGACTTACAACGGCAAGCACTGGCAGGACATGAGCGGCAGCGACCAGCTGCGGGTGGCCACCGCCATTGTGCGCCGCCTGAACCCCGACTGCGGCTTTGTGCTGCTGGACAAGCTGGAACAGATGGACCTTGCCACCCTGGCGGAGTTCGGCAGCTGGCTGCAGGCCGAAGGATTACAGGCCATCGCCACCCGCGTTTCGACCGGCGGGGAGTGCCAGATCATCATTGAGGATGGCAGGGTAAAAGACGCCGAGGAACCACCCGCCCCCAAAGCATGGACGAAAGGAGCGTTCTGAAATGAGCAAATACGCAATCACATCCGGCACCATTGCCGCGCCGGTCAAAACCGTTCTGTACGGGCCGGAGGGCATCGGCAAAAGCACTTTTGCCGCCCAGTTCCCCGCCCCGGTATTCATTGACACCGAGGGCGGCACCAAGCGGCTGAACGTTGCCCGCCTGCCCGCGCCCACCAGCTGGGCCATGCTGCTGGATGAAGTTGCCGAGGTCAGCCGCGGCAATGTGCCCTGCGGCACCCTGGTGATCGACACCGCCGACTGGGCCGAGCGGCTCTGCATTGACGCCGTCTGCGCCCGCGCCAAGGTCAAGGGCATTGAGGATTTCGGGTACGGCAAGGGCTATACTTACGCGAAAGAAGAGTTCGGCAAGCTGCTGGATGCCCTGGAAGAGGTGCTGAACACCGGGCACAACGTGGTGGTTCTGGCCCATGCTGCCATCACCAAGTTTGAGCAGCCCGACGCCGTTGGCAACTATGACCGCTGGACCATGAAAACCAGCAAACAGGTAGCCCCTCTGCTGCGGGAATGGTGCGATATGCTGCTGTTTGCCAACTACAAAACCATGGTAGAAAAGGCCGGCAGTGCCCCCAACGCCAAGAACAAGGCCAGCGGCGGGCGGCGGGTTCTCTACACCAGCCACCACCCCTGCTGGGATGCCAAAAACCGCTTTGGCCTGCCGGAAGAACTGCCCTTTGAGTATGCCAGCATCGCCGCCTGCATCCCGGACCCGCACCCCGGCGCAGCCCCCGCGCCGCGCCCCATCATGGTAGAGGATGCCCCCGCCCCCAAGCCTGCACCGGTGCCGGTTCCCGCTGCACCTGCTGCACCGCCTGCCGTGCCTGCCGCGATCTCCGCCAGTGATCTGCAGGCGCAGGGCGTGCCGACCGCCCTTGCCCAGCTGATGGCCGCCAATAATGTGACCCCGGAGGAACTGCAAACCGTGGTCGGCCAGCGCGGGTACTTCCCCGCCGATATGCCGGTCAAGGATTACCCGGCTGATTTCGTCAGCGGCTGCCTGGTGGCCGCCTGGCCCCAGGTGCTGGAGATGATCTGTACCAACCGCGATGTACCGTTTTAACAAATACAAAGGAGATTTACCCATGGCTGAATATATGAACAACATGCCGGATGCTGCCCTGGACTGGGACAGCGAGGTTACCAACGAACAGCGGGAATTTGTGCTGCTGCCTGCGGGCGATTACCTGTTTACCGTGCAGAGCTTTGAGCGTGCCCGCTATGAGGGCAGCGCCAAGCTGCCGCCCTGCAGCATGGCCAAGCTGACCATTACCATCCATGGCGGCGACAAAGGCGAAACCACCGTCACCCACCGCCTGTACCTGCACACCAAGACCCAGGGCCTGCTGGGCGCCTTTTTTGAGAGCATCGGCCAGTGCAAGCGCGGCGAGACGTTCCGCCCCCGCTGGAACGAAATTGTCGGTGCGCAGGGCATGTGCCGCCTGGGCGTGCGGGAATACACCAAGCAGAGCGGCCCCCACGCCGGTGAGACCGGGCAGGCCAACGAGATTGAAAAGTTCCTGCCCCGCCCCGAACCCACCGCCGCCCCCAGCACCGGGTGGAAACAGGGAGCTTTTTAAGTTAGGAGGTAGGAGTTAAAACGGGCCTAAGGTCCAGCTCTGTAGGGAACGGTCTTGACCGTTCCGGGGCTTTGCGGTATATGCCACAACAGGATTTGCCACAGGGCGACGGGCGCACAATGTGCGCTCCTACGGGACTGCAGCCCAATTTTCAACCCGTGCGCGCACGCGCACTCCAATAACTCCTAACTCCTCACTAACACGGAAAGGATACTTATGCCCAACACAAACTCTCTCCCCCTCCGCCCCTATCAGCAGCGGGCGAAAGAACAGATCCATACCGAGTGGGAACAGGGGCGGCTGCGCACGCTGCTGGTGCTGCCCACCGGCACCGGCAAAACCATTGTGTTTGCTGCCGTGGCCGAAGACCAGGTGCGCGCCGGGGACCGGGTGCTGATCCTGGCCCACCGCGGCGAACTGCTGGAACAAGCCGCCGACAAGCTGCAAAAATCAACCGGCCTGGGCTGCGCGGTGGAAAAAGCCGAACAATCCTGCCTGGCCAGCTGGTACCGCGTTGCCGTTGGCAGCGTGCAAAGCTTGCAGCGCCCCCAGCGGCTGGAAAAGTTCCCCCACAATTATTTCAGCACCATCATCATTGACGAAGCCCACCATGCCGTGACCAACGGCTACCGCCGCATTCTGGACTGGTTCCCCGCGGCCAAGGTCCTGGGCGTAACGGCCACGCCGGACCGCGGCGACCTGCGCAATCTGGGCGAGGTGTTCGACAGCCTGGCCTATGAGTATAAACTCACCGATGCCATCCGGGACGGCTTTCTGTGCCGCATTATGGCGCAGACCATCCCCCTCAGGCTGGACATCTCCACCGTGGGCATGTCCGGCGGGGACTATGCCGTGGGCGAGCTGGGCAGTGCCCTGGACCCTTATCTGAACCAGATCGCCGCCGAGATGGCGCACTACTGCAAGGGGCGCAAAACCGTTGTCTTTCTGCCGCTGATCAAAACCAGCCAGAAATTCCGGGATACCCTGAACCGCCACGGATTCCATGCTGCCGAGGTCAACGGCCAGAGCACCGACCGCGCCCAGGTCCTGGCAGATTTTGACGCCGGAACCTACAACGTGCTGTGCAACAGCATGCTGCTGACCGAAGGCTGGGACTGCCCCAGTGTGGACTGCGTTGTGGTGCTGCGCCCCACCAAGGTGCGCAGCCTGTACAGCCAGATGGTGGGCCGCGGCACCCGCCTGCACGAAGGCAAAAAGGACCTGCTGCTCCTGGATTTTCTCTGGCTGACCGACCGCCACGAGCTCTGCCGCCCGGCCGACCTTGTGTGCGAGGACCACGCCGTTGCCCAGCAGATGACCGATCACCTGGCTGCCGCCGCCTGCCCGGAGGACGTGGAGGAAGCCGCCCGGCAGGCCGCCGAAGATGTGGTGGCCCAGCGGGAGGAAGCCCTTGCCAAGCAGCTGGAAGAACAGCGCCGCAAGCGCGCCCGCCTGGTTGACCCGCTGCAATACGAAATGAGCATCCAAGCTGAGGATCTGGCCGGTTATGTGCCCGCCTTTGGGTGGGAAGCCGGTCCCCCCAGCGCCGAGCAAACCGCCGCGCTGGAAAAGCAGGGCATCTGCCCTGACGCGGTGGAATCCGCCGGCAAAGCATCCCTGCTGCTGGACCGGCTGAACAAGCGCCGGGATGAGGGATTAACCACCCCCAAGCAGATCCGCTGCCTGGAAAAATACGGCTTCCAGCATGTGGGCACCTGGAGCTTCAACGCCGCCAAGCACATGATCGACCGTATCGCCGCCTGCGGCTGGCGCGGCACCCCCAAGGGCGTGGACCCAAAGACCTATATGCCCTCTGCGGAAACAACCCCAATCTTTGACTTCGGATGGTAAACGGAATGGACAATGCAAATGATCTCAAGGAAGCCTTGGACTTTATCTCCCCGGCAAACTTGACCTATGAGGAATGGGTCACGGTGGGTATGGGGCTGAAAGAAGCCGGGTTCCCCGTGACCGCGTGGGAACAATGGAGTTCCCGCGATGGCAGCCGGTACCACAAGGGCGAATGTGCCCGCAAGTGGGAAAGTTTCCGCGGCAATCCCAAACCGATCACCGAGAACAGCATTTTCGCCCTGGCACACAATCACGGCTGGCCGGGCCCCGCCGGGCATGAGCTGGACTGGAACGACGCGATCTGCGCCCCCGGCACCCGGCCGGACGGCGTTGTGGTGGATACCCGCTGGCTGGATGTGCAGGAGCTGAACATCCCCGAACAATGGGACCCCGCCGACCAGCTGCGCCGCTACCTGCAAGCCCTGTTTGAGCCGGAGGACCATGTGGCCTATGTGACCGAAAGCTACCTGCGGGATGACCGCTATGCCCCCACAAAAGGCTGCTGGGACCGCACCGCCGGTCAGCTGATGGACGAGCTTGCCCGCTGCGGCGGGGACATCGGCGCTGTGGTGGGCGATTACAACCCCGCCGCCGGTGCCTGGATCTGCTTCAACCCCGTGGAGGGCGGCCGCAGCAACAACAATGTGACCGACTACCGCTATGCCCTGGTGGAATGCGACAACATGGAGCTGGAAAAGCAGCAGGCCATTATCCGCCAACTGGAACTGCCCTGCGCGGCCCTGGTGTACAGCGGCAGCAAAAGCCTGCACGCCATTGTGCGGGTCGGCGCGCCGGATTATACCGAGTACCGCCGCCGGGTTGACTACCTGTACGCTGCCTGCAAGAAAAACGGCCTGACGCTGGACGAAGCCAACCGCAACCCTGCCCGCCTATCCCGCATGCCGGGCATCCTGCGCGGCGGCAAAAAGCAGTACCTGCTGGAAACCAACACCGGCAAATCCTGCTGGGAGGAATGGAAAGACTGGTTTGAAGCCTGCACGGACGACCTGCCCGATACCGAAAATCTTGCCGATGACTGGGCCAGCCTGCCCCCGCTGGCAGATGCCCTGATTGAAGGAGTGCTGCGCCAGGGTCACAAAATGCTGCTGGCCGGGCCCAGCAAAGCGGGCAAAAGCTTTGCCCTGATCGAACTGTGCATCTGCCTTGCCGAGGGTGCCCCCTGGCTTGGCCGCTTTGCCTGTGCGCAGGGCAAGGTGCTTTATATCAATCTGGAACTGGACCGCGCCAGCTGCCTGCACCGCTTCAAAGATGTATACGAAGCTTTGCACCTGCCGCCCCGGAACCTTGCCAACATCGACATCTGGAACCTGCGCGGTGCCTCCGTCCCCATGGATAAGCTGGCTCCCCGCCTGATCCGCCGGGCTGCCAAGAAAGGCTACCTGGCCGTTGTGCTGGACCCGATCTATAAAGTCATCACCGGCGATGAAAACAGCGCTGACCAGATGGCCAAGTTCTGCAACCAGTTTGACCTGGTCTGCCGGGAACTGGACTGTGCCGTCATCTACTGCCACCACCACAGCAAGGGCGCGCAGGGCGGCAAGCGCAGCATGGACCGTGCTTCCGGCTCCGGTGTGTTTGCCCGTGACCCGGATGCCATGCTGGATATGACCGAGCTGGTCCCCACCGATGCCATCCGGGAGCAGCTGCACAACAAAGCGGCCTGCGCCGCAGCCAAAGCCCTGCTGGATGCCCGCGGCCATGCCGATGCTTACGGCCCGGACGATGCCCTGAGCCGCAGCCGGATGCTGGCCATTGCCAAGGAACACCTGCCGCTGCCCGATCTGCGCCGCCTGGATGCAGACACCGCGGCTGCCATCAAGCGCGCCGATGCCATGACCGCCTGGCGCATTGAGGGCACTCTGCGCGAGTTTGCCCGTTTTGACCCGGTCAACCTCTGGTTCGACTATCCCGTACACAAGCTGGACAGCGGCCTGCTGGAGGACCTGCAGCCAGAAAGCGATTACAAGCAGCTTGGCTCCCGCGGTGCCGCAAAGCGCTGGGGAGACAAAGATACTGCCGCCAAAAGCAAGCGTGCCGAACTGCGCACCGCCTTTGAAGCCTGCACCATGGATGGTAAAGTGACCATTTACAGCATGGCTGAATACCTGAACCTGAAGCCCGATACCGTGCGCCGACGCCTGAAATCCGACGGCGGATTTTGGATTGATGGCACCAGCGTGGGGCTGAAAGAGCCCGGAAGCAACGGATAATATTTCTTATATTTCACGGAAAATAGCCGCTATCACAAATCCGTCCGAACTTCCGTATTTCGGAAAATAGCCGCTATCCGTACCAAATACGGACGGAAAATAGCCTTATATATATAGTAAAAATCCGTCCGTGTGTTGGGGTATCCCAGAGGATGGGGCGTACACAGCCCCCATCCCTCCGGGAACCCACCCCAACACGTTGGCCACAAAAAAAGAACGAGGTGAAAATACATGCAATTTTTTATTCCCATGCAGCCGCCCACCACAACCCACAATGCCAAGCAGCTGCATGCCTTTATGCGCGGCGGCAAGCCCTGCGCCGTGCTGCACGACAGCCCGGAGCTGAAAGCCACCCGTGCCAAGCTGCACGCCTACCTGGCCCCTTATGCACCGCCTACCCCCTGCAGCGGCCCGGTGCGGCTGTTGGTCAAGTGGCTGTTTCCCACTGACGGCCGCCACAATGACGGCGAGTGGCGCACCACCAAGCCCGATACCGACAACCTGGAAAAAGCCCTGAAAGACGAAATGACCCGCCTGCACTTCTGGCGCGATGACGCATTCGTGTGCAGTGAGGTGGTTGAAAAGTTCTGGGCCGATACCCCCGGCATTTTCATCAAGGTGGTGGAATTATGATGCCTGTTTCAAGCGGCATGCGGTTCGATGCGGAAAACAGCCGGTGCATCCCTGCCGAACGGATGACGCCGGACGAATTGCGCCAGCTGCACCGCCTGGCCATTGAGCGCCGCCCCGAAGCCTGTTTTGGCTGTGGGCTGGAACATGATTGTTTTGTGTATGGATGTGCCGTCATCCGCAAAGCATTGCGGCTGTTGGGAGGTGGGGCGGATGCCTGTCTTTGATTCCAACTGCCTTTATGTTCTCAAGTGTCTGGCCCTTGTGTTTCTTGTGGCCCCCTGCATGCTCTTTGCGGGCGGCATGTTGATCTGCCTGCTGGCGTGGTGCGGGCTGCGCATCACCCGTGCGCTGAACCTGCGGCTGCTGGGCCTGCCGCGGTGTGGGCACTGCCGCTACTGGGCCACCGTGCAGTGCCCATTGTATGGCCGCAACACGCCAAGCGATTTCTGCAGCCGCGGCGAAAGGTGGGGTGACTGATGGACATTCTGCTTTCGATCATCGGCAGCGCCGTTCTGGCCGCGCTGCTGGCCGCCGCCTACACCGCCGGGCTCTGCGCCGGAAAGGCCGCCGCACATACGGACGAGGACGACGAACCGAAGATCTACATGGATCACACGCATGGAGGTGAGGATTGATGCCGAAATATTCCGATAAGCCCTGCGCCCGCTGCGGCAAAATGATGCTGCACGCCTATTGCAGCCAGCGCTACTGCAAAGCCTGTGCCCCGCTGGTGCGCAGCGACGATGCCATCATCAACCGGGCCAAGCAGCGCAGCAAACGTGCCATGAGCGAGATCGCCCGCGTGGAACGTGCCGCCCGCGCCGAAGGCAAGACCTATGGCTGCTATGTGGCCCTGCACGAGCCGCGGAAGGGGTGAGGCCGATGACCTATGAAGAGAAAGTCGCCTGGCTGCGGCGCTACCAGCAAAGCCTGCGTCAGGAGCGGGAGCTTGAGCAGGAGCTGCTTACTCTGCGCAGCCAGGCTTGCCGCGTCACGCCGCTTCTCTCCGCCCTGCCAAGCGGCACTCCGGACGGTCAGGGCATCCCCCGTGCTGTGGAGCGCATCATTCAGGCGCAGCAAGAGCTGGAACGCCAGATTGCTATCTGTGCAGATACCCGCCGCGACATCATCACAATCATCAATCAAATTACCGATGCCCGCGATCAGGAAATTTTGCGCAGAAGATACCTGCTTGGCCAGCGCTTTGAACAGATCGCAGTGGAGATGCACCTGGAATACCGGTGGGTCAGGAGGAGGCATAAAAAAAGTCTCAGCGAAATAGATATTTTCGACAATTCTCTTAACAAAGAATTGTCAACACTAGCAGGAAGTGATATGCTATAATATTATTGTAATATACTTATAATTAAACTAGATAGGAGGAAAACTGTATGAACGCCAAACAATTATCCGCTGATATTATTACCTATGCAGCCCAGTGCGGTTTTCCCGTGACAAATTTAAAACTCCAAAAAACACTGTACTATTTGCAGGGATACTATGCCAAGGCTTATGGAGAATCTTTGTTTTCAGATGAAATCGAACACTGGGCATATGGGCCTGTCGTTCCATCCGTTTATTTTGAATACTGCTCTTTCAGCGCAAATGCAATTCTTATTCCGCCTTCCGACCAGCCTTTTTCCTGCTACGGTTCTGATGAGAAAAAACTTCTGATTTCTGTCATTGACAAATGCCTTTCTCTTACCGCGCGAGAACTCGTCGGAAGAACTCATCGGGAATCCCCTTGGATGAACACTCAGCCTTCCGATGTTATCCCTTTTAATGCTATTTTGCACTATTTCAGAGACAATGATCCCCTTGGACTTTCAGCATAACTAAAAGGACGAACTGCTTGCAATGAATGATTTCAAAACTTTCCAAGACGAGCAAATGACTCAACTTGTTGCGGTTCTTGACGAAATAAGGAACTATGCTGTTGATGAATTAGATTCAGCTCCATCCTCTGATGTTGCTGCAGACTTTTTGGTTAAGCTGCAAGCGGTATACGATGATGAAAATTTTCGTCATTCTTATTCTATACTTTCACGTTGCTTGGGCTCCTACCAAGCGGATGAGCGCGATTCTATTCCCGTTATTCTTGCAAGAGTTGTCGATCTGGCTGCTCTGCAAAAGCAAACGGAAAAAGATGCCCGTATTTTGGGAAGTTTGCAAAAGCTCTTGGATCACATTGAATTGGAATGTTTGCGCCTAAATCGCATGGATGAAATTCGAAATCTGGCTAAAGTTTCCAAGACTCAACAAGAGCAAACGTCAGCTATAGCGCAGGAAGTAGCTAATGATACCAAACTTCTTGAATCAAAGGTTCAGGGGTTTCACGAGCAATCTATTACTATTTTAGGTATATTTTCTGCTGTCGTCGTTGGCTTCATGGCTGAAATATCTCTTTTTACCAAAGGATTTGAAACATTAACCCCTAAAAATGTATATGCACTGCTTTTTTATTGCACTGTTGTCGGAATCATTGTTTTTGATACATTGTTCATGTTGATTTTCTTTGTAGCAAAAATTGCAGGTTTTTCGCTATCGGTCAATAAACACGCCAAGGAATCTGGCCTTTGGCTATTCCGTACATTTTTCAACTATCCCTATGTTTATTGCTTCAATATCCTAGCCATATTAGGTGCTGTTCTGCTATATCTAGCCAACAAGTACTGACTTTTGACCCTCGCAGACCCCCAATAAACATGCTATAATACCATCATCAAAAGCCGTAAGGAACCCAAAACGTCCTTACGGCTTTTGTATTGTCATTTTATCCTCCCCATTTCAGCCAGACGGTCTTGCTCCCGTCTGGCTGTTTTTATGCCGCACAGCCGGCCCTTTGGCAGGGGCGCTGTGTTCCCAAGCAACGGCACAGCAAGGGTGCAAGGCCCTTGTGCGGCCCCACTCCCCGGCACCCGGCAAAGGCTCACACATTTTACTCTCTTTCCTTTTGTCCGTGCGTGCCGGGGGTTCTTTAATATTCCACCCCGCCCCAACATGGCGGGGTATTTTATTGCAGAAAGGCGGTGAAACATGGCATACAAACGCAATCCGGTCGGGCGGCCCCCGAAGTACAAAAGCGTGGAAGAGATCCAAGGCAAAATTGATGCCTATTTCACCGCCTGCAAGGGGCACCCCCTGATGAACCCGGATACCGGCGAGCCGTTCCAGGACAAATACGGCCTGCCCATTATTGTGGATGCCAAACCGCCGACGGTAAGCGGGCTGGCCCTGGCGCTGGGGTTTTCCTGCCGCCGGGACCTGAACGCCTACCAGGGCAAAAAGGAATTTTGCACCACGATTACGCGCGCGAAGGCCCAGTGCGAAGCATACGCCGAAGAACGCCTGTTTGACCGGGACGGCACCAACGGCGCGCAGTTCAGCCTGCGCTGCAATTTTGGCTGGAACGAAAAGCCCGCCGAAGCACCACCCCCGCCCGCTGATGACGGCTTTTTGACCGCCATGCAGCAGCAGGCGCCCGAAGCCTGGAAGGATGGTGCGGATGAACCCGGTTAAGCCTGCCGCGTTTCGGTTCCGGCCGTTCAGCCGCCGCCAAAAGCAGGTACTGACCTGGTGGTGCAGCACCTCCCCCGTACAGGCGGCGGACGGGCTGATCGCGGACGGGTCCATCCGCTCCGGCAAAACCGTTTCGCTCTCCCTCAGTTTTGTGCTGTGGGGCATGGCGCGCTTTAACGGCCAGAACTTTGCCCTGTGCGGCAAGACCATTGCCAGCCTGCGGCGCAACGTGGTGGGGGTGCTCAAGCAGATGCTGACCGCCCGCGGCTACACTGCCGCCGAGCGCCGGGGCGACAATTTGCTGCTCGTGACCCGCGGGACCGTGACCAACTATTACTACCTGTTCGGCGGCAAGGACGAGGGCAGCCAGGACCTGATCCAGGGCATTACGCTGGCAGGTGCGCTGTTTGACGAAGTTGCCCTGATGCCGGAAAGCTTTGTAAACCAGGCCACCGCCCGCTGTTCTGTGGACGGTTCCAAGTTCTGGTTCAACTGCAACCCGGAGGGGCCGGAGCACTGGTTCTACAAAAGCTGGATTTTGCAGGCCCGCGCCAAGAACCTGCTGTACCTGCACTTTACGATGGATGACAACCTGAGCTTGTCCGAGCCGATCAAGGCGCGGTACCGGGCGCAGTACACCGGCGTGTTTTATGAGCGGTACATCCGCGGGCGCTGGGTGGTGGCCGAAGGTCTGGTTTATCCCTTTGTGGCAGCCAATCCGGATGCCTACCTGCTGCGCGGGCCGACCGCCGGGATGGATGGCCGCTTTTTTGTCTCGATCGACTACGGCACCCACAACCCGTGCAGCATGGGGCTGTGGTGCGTGCAGGCCAACCGGGCAGTGCGCATCAAGGAAAGTTACTACAACTCCCGCGAGGTCCAGCACCAGCGCACCGATGAAGAACATTACGCCGCGCTGGAAGAGCTGATCCGCGGTTACTATGTGCAGGAAGTGGTGGTGGACCCCTCCGCCGCGTCCTTTCTTGAAACCATTCGCCGCCATGGGCGGTACATGGTGCGGGCTGCCGCCAACGATGTGCTGGACGGCATCCGGGTCACGGCCAGCTTGCTGCAAGCCGGGCGGGTGCAGATCCACGAAAGCTGCACAGATGCCCTGCGGGAGTTCAAAACCTACTGCTGGGACGACAAGGCCCCGCAGGATGCCGTCATCAAGGAGAACGACCACGCCATGGACGACATCCGCTATTTTTGTTATACCGTGCTGGCCCGCGAATACCGCTGGGCGGATTGGAGGAAGTGAAGATGTTCCAAAAGCTTTTGCGCTGGCTGCGCGCCCAGATCGGCACGCTGTTTGGCGATGCCCCCGGCGCAAACGACATTATCCTGTCCGGCCAGATGGAAAACGCCCTTGCCCTGTGGGCCCAGATGTACGAGACGGGCGGCCCCTGGTGCACGGCCAAAAACGACCTGCACAGCCTGCACATTGCGGCCAGCGTGGCGCGGGAGTTTGCCCGGCTGGTCACGATGGAGCTGAAAGTCAGCCTGTCCGGCTCTCCGCGGGCGGACTATCTGGCAGAGCAGCTGGCCCCGTTTCTGGACAAGCTGCCCAACTACACCGAGATTGCCTGCGCGCTGGGTGGGGCGGTGTTCAAGCCCTATGTTTCCGGTGACCGGCTGCTGGTGGATGTGGTGCAGGGGGACTGCTTTTTCCCCACCACCTTTGACGCCACCGGCCGCCTGACCGGGGCGATCTTCTCCGAACAACTCAAACGCAAAAACACGATCTACACCCGCCTGGAGCGGCACGAATACGCCGCCGGGGTGCAGACCATCCAGAACAAGGCGTTTGCCAGTTCCAGCACAGCCAGCCTGGGGCAGGAGATCCCGCTGACCAACGTGCCGGAGTGGGCCGACATTGCGCCGGAGGTGCGCATTGAGGTGGAGCGGCCGTTATTCGCCTACTTCCGCATTCCCCTTGCCAACCGCAATGACCGGCACAGCCCGCTGGGGGCCAGCGTTTACGCCCCCGCTGTGGATACCATCCACGATGCAGACGAACAGTTTGGCCGCCTGCTGTGGGAGTACGAGGGCGGCCAGCTTGCCATTGATGTGGACGCTGCGGCCCTGCGCCCCACCGGGGACGGTGGGTTCCAGATGGACCAGCGCAGCGGTCGGCTGTACCGCGGCTGCATGACCGGCAATGTGGCGGACCGCACACTGTTCAACGTGTTTGCACCTGCCCTGCGGGATGAAGCCTACCTGCGCGGGCTGGACGGCATTTTGAAGCGCATTGAGTTCCAGTGCGGCCTTGCCTATGGCACCCTGAGCGACCCCCAGAATGTGGACAAGACCGCCACCGAGATCATGGCAAGCAAGCAGCGCAGCTACTCCACCGTAAAAAGCATTCAGCACGCGCTGCAGGTGGCGCTGGATGACCTGCTGTACGCAATGAACGCCTATGCCGACCTGTACCAGCTGGTTCCCGCGGGCAGCTACACCGCCGTGTACAACTGGGACGACAGCATTGTAAATGACCCCAGCGAGCGCAAGCAGCTGTTCTGGCAGTATGTGCAGGCAGGCAAGTTCCCCATGCAGCGCTACCTGACCGAGTTTGAGGGCTACAGCCAGGAGGAAGCCGCCCAGATCGCGGCTGAAACCAGCGCCGAGAACAACGCCGATGAAACCCTGACCTTTGCCCCGTGAGGTGATGCCCCATGCTGACCCCTGACCAGCTGGAAGCCCTGCCCCGCCGTTTTGTGCAGCTGTGGCAGCAGGTGGAAGATGACATTTTGCAGGACATTGCCCGGCGCATGAAAAGCCTGGGCGAGCTGGACCCGCTGACCCCAACGGCCATATGGCAGGCATGGCGGCTGGCCGAAACCCGCGCCGTGCGCAGCAACACCGTTGCCACGCTGGCGAAGTACACCGGCAAAAGCCGGGCGGAGATCAAGCGGCTGCTGGAAACCGCCGGGGCACAGACCCTGGCTGCGGACGATGCCGTTTACGCTGCGGCCGGGCTGGACCCGCCGCCGGTCAACCAGTCCCCTGCCCTGCTGAACCTGCTGAACGCCGGGTACCGCCAGACCTGCGGCACCTGGCAGAACCTGACGGCTACCACCGCCAACACGGTGACCGGCGCGTTTGAGGACCGGCTTTCCCGCGCATGGGGGCTGATCAGCACCGGAGCCATGGATTACAACACCGCCATCTGCCGCACGGTGAATGCCCTGGCGGACACCATGCCGTACATCACCTACCCCAGCGGCCACACCGACACGCTGGAAGTGGCCGCCCGCCGGGCCGTGCTGACCGGCGTGAACCAGACCTGTGCAAAATTGCAGCTGGCCCGCATGGAAGAGATGGACTGCGAGTTTGTGGAGGTGACCGCCCACGAGGGTGCCCGCCCCACCCATGCGGTGTGGCAGGGCCGGGTTTACCATCGCGGGGGCGCTGTGGTGCATGACGGTGAGCGGTATGAGGATTTTGAAGCCGCCACTGGTTACGGCACCGGCCCCGGCCTGTGCGGCTGGAACTGCCGCCACAACTTTTACCCATTCTACCCCGGCATCTCCGTGCGCAACTACACGGACGAACGCCTGGCCGAACTGGACGCCCGCAATATTCCCTACGGCGGCGGGCTGTACACCCAGTACGAGATCACCCAGATGCAGCGGGCGCTGGAACGCAGGGTGCGCAAGTACAAGCGCCGTTACCTGGCCGAGACCGCCGCCGGGGTGGATGCCAGCCAAAGCGCCGCCAAGCTGAAAGCCGCCCGGCAGCAGCTGAGTGCTTTCCTGGCAGAAACGGGGGAGCGGCTGGACGGCGCAAGGGCGGAGGTGCCGGGCTTCGGGCAAAGGGAGGCGAAACAGGCGGATGAGGCGGCAAGCGCCTTGCAATCCGTACAAAACAATGCTACACTGAAAGAAATCAGCCTGGGGTACAAGGAGATTACCATCCAGAGCATTCAGCGTATTCAGCCGTTTGCCTGTGAGACGCTGGACGCTGCGGGCAGCCGCGCCCTTGCCAACGCGCACAAGAAGCTGCTGTTGGAAGCCCGCAAAGTACCGCTTGGCGTAGAAAAGGCCCGCTGCTATGGGCTGGATATGCAGCCGCTGGGCGGGTACAAGGAAAGTTCTGAACCGGGAACGCCTGTAAAAATCAAGGTTCCAAATGTTGACTGCATTGTAATGCACTCGCACCCCAGCGGGCTGACATTTTCACCTGATGATTTACGCGCCTTTGCTAAACATACATCACTCAAGCTGCTTACTGCGGTGGGCAATGACGGAAACATTTTTGCAATCGAGCGTACTGCAAATACCAATGAAATAGCTCTTCAGTTGGCCGCGTCAGAATTGAGTGATGCCGCAGACAAAGCAAAAACTAATGAGCAAGTTTGGAATCTCATGAACGCATTTTTTGAGGAGGTGCAGCAATATGGCGTGCATTATTACGCCGGAAAAGATTGAGTATATGAAAAACTATCTCAAAGAGCACCCGATTGACCCGCAGTATGATGAGCCTGAAGGTTATATTGTGCTTGACGGAAACACCCCACCTTCTCAGCTGGCTGCGCGCGGATATTACGACATTCTGAAAAAACTGGGTGAACTGCCTGAATAACCCCTAAACATTCAACCACGATGCACCTGCACCGTGGTTTTTTCATGCCCATTTTTAGGAGGATACAATGAAGAAGCTGCTTGTTTTGATGCTGGCCATGCTGACCGCAGTGACCAGCCCGGAACAGTTCAAGGTGAATTACATCTGCCCGCGCCAGTACCGGCTATGTTTTTACACGGACGTTTTGCCCGCCATTGAAATTGTGCCGTAAAGGCCGCGCCAACAAATTATTGAAGCCACGATGCAAATTCTGCACCGTGGTATTTTTATGCCTGCCTGCCCTGCATGAGGGGCAAGCGGGCACTTTTTATCCCCTTTTGCCCGGCTGCGGCAGGGCTGAAACAGCCGCACAGACGGTGACGGCCACCACCTTAAAACGCCTATCTGACACCCTACACAGGAGGTAACACCCATGAAAACCGAAGAACTCAAAGCCCTTGGCCTGAATGATGAGCAGGTGCAGCGTGTGTTCGCCATGAACGGCGCGGACGTGAACCGCGAAAAGCAGGCCGCCGAGACGGCCAAAGCCGAGCGTGATGCCATCCGCACCCAGCTGGACGAAGCCAACACCAAGCTGAAAGGCTATGACCCCGACTGGCAGCAGAAAGCCACCGATGCTCAGAAAGCGGCGGACGCAAAAGTGGCCGAGCTGCAGGCAGGCTATGCCGCTCAGAATGCAGCCGCCGGGCTGCACTTTACCAGCGCCAGCGCAAAAAAAGCATTTATGGCCGACCTGGCCGCCAAGAAACTGCCCCTGCAGGGGGACAGCCTGCTGGGCTTTGACGACTTTGTAAAGACCTACCGCGAAAATGACCCCGGCGCGTTTGCCGCCGATACCAAGCCCGCGCGTATTGTGGCCAGTGCTACCGGCACCCCGGCAGCCGCCACCGGCCGCGAAGAAGCAAATGCGGCGATCCGTGCCGCGTTTGGCAAATGAAAGGAGAATAACCCATGCCCAATGTTATTGATCGTTCCCGCGCTGAAGCCCTGATCCGTGAGCAGGTTGTCAGCACCATTTTTCAGGATGCCCCCAAGCAGAGCGTTGTGATGCAGCTGGGCCGCAAGCTGCCCAACATGACCAGCAAGCAGACCCGCATTCCGGTGCTTTCCATGCTGCCGCTGGCCTACTGGGTCAACGGCGATACCGGCTATAAGCAGACTTCCCGCCAGGCGTGGGAAAACGTCTACCTGACCGCCGGTGAGCTGGCAGTCATTGTCCCCATCCCCGAAGCCGTTCTGGCTGATGCTGAGTTTGACATCCTGGGCGAGGTGACCCCGCGTGTCAACGAAGCCATCGGCCTGCGGGTGGACCAGGCCATTCTGTTCGGCATCAACCGCCCGGCAGAGTGGCAGAACGACATTATCACCGTTGCCCGCCAGGCCGGCAACAACGTTTCCGGCGGCATCAGCTATGATTCCTTGCTGGGCGAAAACGGACTGTTTGCCAAGGTGGAGGATGCAGGCTACACCGTGGACGGCGTTGTGGCTGCCATGGGTGCTAAAGCGTCCCTGCGCGGCATCAAGGACACCAACGGCAACCCCCTGTACAAGAGCGATATGCAGGGTACCACCCCCTATGCCCTGGACGGCGCGCCGATCTATTTCCCGGAGAACGGCAGCTTTGATACCAGCGTTGCCCGCATGGTGGCCGGCAACTTTAAGCAGCTGGTGTACGCCATCCGCCAGGATGTGGACGTCAAGATCCTGGACCAGGCCGTGATCCAGGACCCCAGCACTAAGGCCATCATCTTCAACCTGGCCCAGCAGGACATGATTGCCCTGCGCGTTACCTTCCGCATGGGCTGGGCTATGCCGAACCCCGCCACCCGCATGAACGAGAACCGCGTCAACGTGCCCTTTGCCTACATTGACGCCGCGACCGCCTACACCGACCAGACTGTGACCTTTACCGTCAAGGATAATGCCGAAAGCTCCCCCAACGCCATTGCCGGTGCAGCTGTCAATGTGAACGGCTCCATCCGCCTGACCGGCACTGACGGCACCGCCGTGTTCCACCTGCGCGCCGGTGAATATCCCTACAGCGTCAAGGCAGACGGTTACCGCCCGCAGACCGGCACTGTAACGGTTGCCGCAGCCGCCGTGCCGGTTGCCGTCACCCTGCCTGCATCCAAGTAAGGGGGCTGCCATGTATGCTGATTTTACCGACTATCAGGGCACCTACTGCGGCACTCTGATCACCACCCAGGGGCAGTGGATGCCCGCCGTGCGGGAAGCCTGCGCTTATCTGGACAGCATCACATTTGGCCGCCTGAAGTGCGGGGCGCCGGTGGATGATACCGTAAAGCTGGCGGCTTGCGCGCTGGCGGATGTTGCCGCCCGCTACCAGGCCGCCAAGGCCGATGAGGGCAGCCGCCCCGGCCTGGCAGCCTTTAACACAGACGGCTACAGCGAAACGCTGAACACTGCCGCCCTGACCGCACAGTACACGGCAGACATGCAGGCGGCCGCGGATATTTACCTGCCGCGCAGCCATCCGCTGCGCTATGCGGGCCGGGATGGGAGGTGCGGCCCTTGTACGGCTGTGACCAGACCGTGACCCTGACCCACCTGCACTATGACGGCGATGCCGACCGGGACGTGAGCGAGGAAACCACCCTGACCGGCGTGAGCTGGTACGGGCAGGCAAAGACCGCCGTGGATTCCACCGGCCTGCACGCGGCGCGGGTGTACAAATGCCGCATCCCGGAAAGCGCCGCCCCCGCCGGGCTGGACATTGCCCCCGGCGACAAGATCACCTGCGGCACCGTGACCGCCACCGTGCTGGACGTGCATGACAACCGCGGCCACCCCGCGCCGCACTGGTATGTGGAGGCAAGCTGATGGGACTGAAATATGATGCCCGCCTTGACCTTTCCGCCCTTTCTGATGCCCTGGAAAAACGGGGGCTGACACCGGGCGGGAGGGTGCAGAAGGCGGTGGACGAAGCGGTGATCCGCTATTGTGATCCTAAGGTGCCATTCCGCACTGGCACCCTCAAGCACAGCGCCATCACGGCAAGCGCCATCGGGGACGGCATGATCGTGTACGCCACGCCCTATGCGCGCTACCTGTACTATGGCGAGGTGTACGGCCCCAACATTCCCATCTTTGAGGGCGGCGAGCTGGCAGGCTTTTTCAGCCCGCCCCACAAGTACCCCACCGGCCGCCCGCTGACCTACAACGGCGCGCCGGACCGGGGCGCTTATTGGTTTGAGCGTGCCATGGCCGAGCACAAGGATGACGTCATCCGCGAAGCCGCCGCCCTGGCAGGAGGGAGACCCGGAAAATGAACGTACTGGATGCCACCCGCGCCTGGATGCGTGCACAGTGCCCCCTGATCAACAGGCAGGACCTGTTCAACGCCAACTACCTGGGCGCAGAGCCGACCGAATACACCCTGCGCACGGCCAGCGAGAGCCACCGCACCGACGTGCTGGGGTATGACCTGGCCGAATACAACCTGACCTTTGTGGCGCAGCTGCCGTTTGGACGGGAATTGAAGCCCAACCTGGACGCTGCTGATTTTTTCGCCGCGCTCTCCGCCTGGATCCGCGGGCAGGAGCGCACCCACAACTACCCCGCTGTCAGCGGGTACCGCGTGACCAAAATCACGGCATCCAACGCCGGTGTGCCAACCGGGGCGGATGCCAACGCGGCCCGCTATCAATTACAAATCAAACTCTATCTTGAGGAGGAATAACCATGGCAGAAGCTGCTATCAACCTGACCGCCGGCCAAAAAGCTGACCGCAAACTGGACATGATCTTTGTGGACGTCGGCGGTTCCGGTACGGAGACCTGGGAACTGCTGGGCCGCGGCGTTGAGGACGCAAGCGTGGAATACAACCACGACACCGACACCGTGACCGACATTCTGGGCATTACGGACGTGAACGTGAGCGCCGCAAAGCCGGAGCTTGACCTGGACCCCTGCACCATCCGCGGCGGCCAGAAGCTGAGCGCCAAGCTGCTGGACATTGAGCGCCGCAACGCCGTAAGCGAGCTGAGCATGTTCGATGTGCTGCACGTCCACTGCTTCCTGGGGGCTGCTTCCGGCTCCTTCACGGCGGAAAAGCACACCGGCTGCACCATCGTGCCCCAGAGCCTGGGCGGCTCCGATTACGTCGGCATGCCGATGAACGTACACCTGTCCAACAACAAAACGCTGGGCACCTGCACCATTGCGGCCGGCGTGCCCACCTTCACGGAGGAATAAACAATGGAGCTGAACATTGACCGCGGCTTAAAAAGCTATGACGTCAAGGATGCGGACGGCACCCTGATCGGCACCATCCGCTTCAATCCCTCCGACATTGGCCTGGCCGGCCGCATGGAGGAAGCCCGCGCCAAGATTGCCGAAATTACGGCCGCGCCCGTGACCGGCCCCGAGGATCTGGTGGAGTGGGACAGGCAGGTGCGCCACTGGTTTGATTACATCTTCGGCACGCCGGTATCGGATGTATTCTTTGCCGGGGTATCCAGCCTGGCTTTCTGCGAGGATGGCAGCCTGGTGGCCGAAGCCGTGTTGGATGCCGTCACCCCGATGCTGACCCAGGCGGTGGAAGCCGCCGCCAAGGCCAGCGCGGCCCGCATTGCCAGGCACGCGGACGCCTACCAGGGCAGCACCGCCGGGCTGGCCCCGGAGCAGCAGTGAGCGGCTGGAAGCTGCCCACCAGCGTGACGGTATGCGGGCAGGAGTTTGCCATCCGCAGCGACTACCGCGCCGTGCTGGATGCCATCTCCGCCCTGCGTGACCCGGAGCTGAGCCCGCAGGAACAGACCCTTGCCTGCCTGGAGATCCTGTACCCGGATTGGAAGCGCCTGCCGGACCTGAGTGCAGCAGCCCAGGCGGCCATGGTGTTTATCAACTGCGGCAAGCCGGTGGAAGCCGCCGTGCCAAAGCCCGCCCTTGTGGACTGGGACACCGACGCCGCCATCATGGCACCGGCAGTGGACAAAGTTCTGGGCTACAGCTGCCGCCGCTGCGCCTACCTGCACTGGTGGGAGTTCATCGGGGCATTTGGCTGCATCGGGGACGGCCAGTTTGCGCAGGTCGTCTCCATCCGCAATAAGCGCCTGCACGGCAAAAAGCTGGACAAAGCCGAGCAGGAATTTGTGCGCAACAATCCCGATCTGGTCACCCTGCCCAAACACAAGCTGACCAGCGCGGAAGAAGAATTTTTCAAAAGTCTGGGGGTGTAGTTCTTGGCCGATGGGTCGATCATTCTGGATACCAGAATCAACAATAAAGGCGCCTATGCCGAGCTGAAAGAGCTGCAGGCCAAGGCCAAGAGCACCGCCCAGCAGGTTGCTGCGCTGGACAAGCAACTGGCGCAGGCAGGTGCCAAGCATACCAGCCTGGGCGATGATCTCAAGCGTGCCCGGCAGGAAGCCGCCGAAACCGCGCGCGAACTGCAAAAATTAAACACTACCATGGACTTGCAGCACCAAAAGAATGGGCTGGATTTCTCCCCTGCTGACGTTAAACGCAGTGATAAGCTGCGGGCCACGTTGGATCAGCAGCAGCAAAAAATTGGCGCGATATCCAAGGAATATCGTGACCAGGTTCCCATGCTTGAAAAGCTGCAAGAAGAGCACGATGCCCTTTTGCAGCAAATGGATACCGAAAACCTAGCGGTTGAGCATCAATCCCGGCGCATTGAATCCCTGTTAGGCCGACAAATTGCCGCATCGCGCGCAGTTCAGGGCGTAAAAAACGCCGTTCGTCTTTCGGCTGCAGCGATTCAACAGCCCTTCAAAGCAATTCAGGCCAGGTTGTCCGCCATGACAAAGGGCATGGGGCGGTTTTCCCGCCGCATTGCCGGACTTGCTTCCAGTGCTCTAATTTTCAACTTGCTCTCGTCTGGTCTGCGCCAGATGACCAGCTACATGGGCACTGCCCTGCTTTCCAGCGCATCCCTGCGTCAGGCCCTGGGCAACCTGCAAGGTGCTGCGGCTACTGCTGCAGCGCCTTTGATTCAGATTCTGACCCCCGCCCTGACCGCGCTGGCAAATGCGGCAGCAACTGTGTTCGCGTATTTGGCCAAGCTGGTGGCATTCCTGACCGGCAAGACGGTATCCTCCGCCAAGGCCGCTGCCAAGGGCATGAGTGGAACCTCGAAAGCCGCGAAAGAAACCGCCCAGAGCCTGGCCGGGTTTGATGAGATCGAACGGTTAGATAAGAAGGACAGCTCCTCCGGCGGTTCGGGCGCCAGCAGCATCACCCCCAACTATAACTTTGACGCAAAAAGCCCGTTCCTGGATTCCGTGCTGGCCGCCATCGAGGCAGGCGAATGGAACCAGGTCGGGCAGCTTTTCGCCCAAAAGCTGAATGAAGCCATGGCGGCGATTCCCTGGCCGGATATCCAGGATAAGGCCCAGACTTGGGCCGCAAACATTGCGGATACCCTCAACGGCTTTATCGCCAGGCTGGACTGGCGGCTGGTTGGTTCTACCTTGGCACAGGGGCTTAACACGGCACTGATCTTTGCAGACACCCTGGTACAAAGTATCCACTGGGATACCTTGGGTAATGGCATCGGCAATGGGATGAACCAGTGCGTGGAAGAACTGGACTGGGAAGCCCTTGGCCGCGTGATGATTGCCAAGTGGAAGATCGTCTTCGAGACACTGCACGGGTTTATCCAAACCTTTGATTTTAGTGCGCTGGGTGACGCCTTCGCCTGTGCTACCATGGCCGCCATCAATAACATTGACTGGCCCCAAGCTGCTGCAGACCTTGTATCCGGTGCGGCGGGCTTGATTGAAGCCCTGGCGCACTGGATCGATGGGCTGGATTGGCAGCAGATCGGCAGCACGATTGCCGACTGCATCACCAACATCGACTACGCCGAACTTGCGCAGGCAATTCTGGATTTGCTGTCCGCCGCCGTCACTGGGCTGGCAGATGGACTTTCTGCCCTTGCCGGGCAGCTTGTCGGTGATTTTATCCAGGGTGTAAAGCAATGGTTTGATGACGTCCAAACCCAGGCAGCGGTTGCCGGATACGGTGACAACGTTGCCCGGTACCTGTTCGATGGTTTTATTAACGGCCTGGAAGCGCTCTGGAACGGTATCGGGCAGTGGATCTATGATCACATTTTCACGCCGTTCAAAAACGGTATTTGCGAAGCATTCGGCATCCACTCCCCCAGCACCGAAGCCAAATCCTGGGGTTCCTACATCTCGCAGGGACTTCTGGACGGTCTGGCCAGCAAGTGGGAGAACATCACCGGCTGGCTGCGTGACCTCAAGCAGAATTTTGTAGACGCATGGGATAACATCCGCGCTAAAACTACTGAGACATTCAATTCCCTTGGGCAGACGATTTCTGACATCTGGAACGGCATCACCAGTACCATCAAAACCGCCGTCAATGGCATCATCGGCTTCATCAACCGGATGATCTCCGCCGTTGTCACCGGCATCAACACGGTCATCAACGCGCTGAACGGGTTGTCGTTCGACCTGCCGGACATATTCGGCGGCGGGCATGTTGGGTTTAACATCAGCACCCTGACTGCCCCGCAGATTCCCTACCTGGCACAAGGCGCGGTCATCCCGGCCAACCGGGAGTTTCTGGCCGTGCTGGGCGATCAGAGCCACGGCACCAACGTGGAAGCTCCGCTGGATACCATCAAGCAGGCCGTGGCCGAGGTCATGGAGGACCTGCAGGCAGGCCAGATGGCGGGCTTTGAAGCCGTGGTTTCCGTGCTGCGGGAGATCCTCTCCGCCGTGTACGGCATTGAGTTGACCGACGAGGACGTAGGCCGCGCCGTACAGCGCTGGCAGCGCAAACAGGCCATTGCCACAGGAGGTGTGTAACGTGACCCTGACCAATCTGTTCCAGATCGATGGCAAATCCCTGTACGCACCGGACTGCGACATTGAACCGAGCTATTCTGACCTGGATTCCAGCGATTCCGGGCGCGATGAAGCCGGGTACATGCACCGCGAAGTGGTGCGGGAAAAGGTTGCCACCTGGCCCATCGCCTACAGCTGCCTGACGGACGACGAATACAAGTACACCATCGGGCTGTTTGCAGGCAAGGCAACGTTTCAGTTCACCCATCCCAAAGCCGGCTCTTCCACCGAGACAGAAACCACCACCTGCTACTGCAGCAAATACGGCATCGCCTGGCACAATGCCAAGACGAAACAGTGGAAGAATTTGAAGTTTAATATTATCGAATGCTGATTGAGAGTTAGAAGGTAGGAAGTAGGAGTTAGGAGTTAATGCAGCCTTTAGGTTTCGTTCCGAAAACCCCGCCGTATATGCCACAACAGGATTTGCCACAGGGCGACGGGCGCACACTGTGCGCCCTTACGGGATTGTGGCCCAATTTTCAACCCGTGCGCGCACGCGCACACCTTCCAACTCCTCACTCCTACCTCCTAACTAAAACCAAAGGAGGTGTGTATTTGTATCAACCAATCCTCACTCTCTCCAGCGGCACCGAGTTAAAGGGCGGCTCCCCCGGCAGCGCGGTCAAAAGCCTGACGCTGCACACTGCGGTGAACGCCGGGCAGGAGTTCACTATTGGCTCTGCGTTTTCGGACTACATCGAAGCCGAAATCTGGGCGGACCCGGGCGGCAGCCTGCAAATTACCGCCGGGGACGCCCTGACCTATTACCGGCAGGATGATGCCGGGAACCGCACCAAGGTGGGCATTTTCTACGCCGAAAAGCCCACCCGCACCAAGCGCAACAGCTACAAGGTCACGGCCTATGACACCATGTCCAAGCTGGATGCAGACTTTTCCGGCTGGCTGCGGGCCAATCAGGCGCAGTTCCCCAAGACCATCTGGCAGCTGGTACAGCTGGCCTGCCAGCGGGCAGGGGTCACACTTGCCAGCAGCAGCCTGCCCATTAACGGCAGCTACAGCGTGCAGGCGTTCTATGCGGATGATTTAACCTGCCGACAGATCATCTCCTGGGCGGCGGAAGCAGCAGGCTGCTACGCCCACATGAATGCAGACGGCAAACTGCAATTCTTGACCTACACAGACAAGCGCAGCACTGCTAAAATCACCCCGGACGGTGCCAACAACAGCACCGCCTATTATGCTGACAGCCTGAGCTACGAGGACTACACGGTCAAGGCCATTGAGAAAGTCCAGATCCGGCAGTCGGACAGTGACGTGGGGGTGA
>ERZ1106951.162-NODE-162-length-70889-cov-42.568696_pt1 | contig 70889 bp, 98 predicted proteins | sample MGYA00403676_ERZ1106951 | MGnify/ENA primary metagenome ERZ1106951 (study PRJEB35170, sample SAMEA104062398) | human gut metagenome | biome: human gut; feature: human-associated habitat; material: faeces | place: Denmark | collected 2012-04-23 ...
TGGAAGCCATTGAACAGGGCATCCTGACCCCGACCACCAAGCAGCGGTTGGACGAGCTGGAAGCCCGGAAAGAAGCCCTGAACACCAGCATTCTGGAAGAAGAGCTGAAAAAGCCCGTCCTGACCCGTGAGTGGATTCGGTTCTGGCTTGAAAAATTCCGCAAGGGTGACGTGGGCAGCACGGAACACCAGCGGCAGATCATTGATACCTTTGTCAACTCGGTCTACGTCTTTGATGACCGGGTCGTACTCAATTTCAACTTCACGGATGATGCCAAAACGGTCACCCGTGAGGAAGTGTTGGGTTCGAGTGCTGTGGACAATGCTCCACCACAAAACTCCTCAGACTTTCGTCTGAGGAGTTTTTGTTTGCAGCGGACGGACCTTTCGCTCTGCCCCGGCGTGTGCCGGATGCGTGATTTTCCGCACAGAAAAACGGCCGGCACTTTTCAAGCCGACCGTTTTGTGTTATGGTATTCTCAGCGCGTCACTGCATCTCGATCTCTTTGCAGTATTCCACGATGTGGTGGAACATCTGCTCCACGGCCGGGGCCATGGCGGCGGGGCGCTGCACAGCCAGGCCCACCACGCGGTATTCCTCCGGCTCGATGGGGTAAATTTTCACGGCTGCCTTGCAGTCCCGCAGCAGCATCTGCGGCATGATGGAGATGCCGAGGCCCGCTTCCACCATGGCGATGTTGGACTGGTCGTCGATGACATGGCAGCGGCGCTCGGTGCCGATCTTATACTTTTTCAAAAACTGGCGCATCTCGGCGTCGGTGGCGTCGCACTGCACCACAAAGCTCTGGCCGTTCATCAGGGCCGGGGTCATCACGCCGTTTTCCGGCTCCGGCCAGTCCTGCGGCACGATGCACAGCAGCGGCTCGCGGAACAGCTCGGTGAGGTTGAACTCCTCGCGGCAGGTGGAGGAAAGGAACGCGATGTCCACCTGACCGGTGCGCAGCCATTCCTTCACGTCGTCGTAGGTGCCCTGGTAGACCTCGATCTCGATCTGGGGGTAGTGGGCCATGAAGCTCTTGAGCAAGCCCGGCAGCAGCGAGGCGCACACCGAGTTGAACACGCCCAGCTTCACCTTGCCTTTTTCCAGGCCGTTCAGGCGGGCGATGCTCTGCTTGAGGGCCTCGTCGCTGTTGAGCACGTCGCGGATGGACGGATACAGCGATGCACCGTAACTGGTCATGGAGACGCCGTTTTTGCCGCGGTTGAACAGGGCAAAGCCCAGTTCCTCCTCCATGACGGCGATGGCGTGGCTGATGGCCGAGGGGGTCAGATGCAGCTGCTGTGCCGCTTTGTTGAAGCTGCCCTGCCGCGCCACTGCATCGAAGATCTCATAGGAAAATAGCGTCATGCCCAAAGCCTCCTTCCTTCTGATCTGGTTCGGAGACGCTCGGATTCTTTGTGAATCTTTTTCATCTTTGGTTTGAGATAGTTCAATTATCTTCTTGATTGTACTATCCAAAGCCGTTCCTGTCAAGCATTTTGGCCCGATTTCTGCGCATTCCGGGCGCATTTTGGCGCCTGCCGCGCGTATATTTTGAAAAGAGGTATCCTCATGACCGAGACCCTTCCGCCCTCCACCCGCCGCGGGCTCAGCGGCACTGCCCTCAAGGGCATTGCCTGCGTCACCATGCTCATCGACCACATCGGCGCTTCCTGCCTCGAGAACGGCTTTTTGAGCGCACCTGCCGCGCCCGCCGGGCTGGCTGCGCTGGACCTTGTGCTGCGGCTCATCGGGCGGCTGGCCTTCCCCATTTTCTGCTTTCTGCTGGTGGAAGGCTTCGTCCACACCCACGACGTGAAAAAATACATCGGGCGGCTTTTGCTGTTCGGCCTTGTCAGCGAGGTGCCCTTTGACCTGGCGTTTTTCCGCACGCCCTTTGCGCCGGGCTACCAGAACGTGTACTGGACGCTGGCCCTGGGCGTACTGGCCATGGCGGGCCTCGCGCACTTTGAAAAAGAGGACGGCTCCACCGGCTGGCAGGGTCTGCTATGTGCCGGCGGGTGCGTGCTGCTGGGCTTTCTGGCCAACACGGATTACAACGGCATCGGCGTGCTCATCATCTGCGCACTGTACCTGACCCGCGCCGACCGCAAGCGCCAGTGCATCGTGGGCGCGGTGCTGTTCGCCTTTGAGTACACCGCCCCGCTGGCTTTTGTCCTCATCTGGCTCTACAACGGCCAGCGCGGCAATTGCAGCAGGGCGATGCAGAAGGTGTTCTACTGGTTCTACCCGGTGCACATCGCGCTGTTGGCCGGGGTCACAAACTTTCTATTATAAGGTAGAAGGCCGAAAAGGGGCCTCCGCAAACGCGCGGAGGCCCCTTTGTTTTTTTATCGCGTCAGAGCGGGAACAACTGCCCGGTCAGCAGCAGCATGACCGGCACCGTGACCAGCATACAGATGGTGGAGTGGGCCACGGCCTGGCTGGCAAGGGCAGGCTCGGTGCCGGACTGCTTTGCCACCACCGCCGCCAGGCTGCCCGCCGGGCAGCTGGCAATGACCATCAGCCCGGTGCGCAGGACGTTGTCCAGCGGCAGCAGCCGCAGCACCAGCAAAAACAGCAGCGGGAACACCACCCCGCGCAGCACCGTGACCCGGTACAGAAAGCCCTTGCGCAGCAGGGCGCGCAGGTCGCTGCCCGCCAGCATGACCCCCACGATCATGAGCGCCATGGGGGTGGTGCAGCCGCCCACCGTGCTGCAGAAGGTCTGCACCGGCCCGGGCAGCCGCCAGCCGGTGGCCAGCAGCACCAGCATGGCCACCGTGGCGATGTTGGCCGGAGTGACAAAGGTCTTCCAGTGCAGCTTTTCGCCCGGGCGGAACAGGGTGACCACGTAGGTGAAGAACCATACATTATAAGCAGCCATGGCTACGGTAGCGAACACGGTTCCCCGGGCGCTGCCCAGCAGGGCGGCACACAGCGGCAGCCCGATGAACCCGCAGTTCGGCATGGCGGCCGTGCCCACCAGAACCGCCGCCTCGCCGGGCGTATCCCGCCGCACCCGGCTGACCAGGCGGCAGATGCCGGTGGTGGCGATGAACAACGCCAGCAGCAGCACGAACAGCACGCCTGCCTGCAGCACGATCTCCGGCTCGTCGTCAATGGCCGCACCCGCCAGCATCGTGCAGGGCAGCAGCAGCTTCATGATAAAATCCGACAAAAACCGGCTGTCCCGGTCGGTGATGACGCCGCAGCGCGCCCCCGCATAGCCCAGCATCACCTCGAGAAAGATCACCGCGATCTGCCCCATCAACACCCCAAACGCCATGGGTCTCCTCCTTTTGCACTGTCCGCATTTTATTCCGGTTTCAGCTTTTTCACGGCCTTGTCAAAATCCGACACGATCTTCTGTGTCGGGTTGAACATTGCATATTCCGCCTCAGCCTTTTCCCTTGCTTTTCGGTTCGTGACCTTTCTCTTATCCGGCAGAACATCGTACCGCCGGAAGGATAAAAACTCATTGATACTGGAAGCGAATTGTTCCATTGTAAACGTATTCTCACGTTCGATCAGGTCTTCAATATAGTCAAAATAGCCAGACACCGCACGTTCCAGCTGCCGGATCTGCTTCTCCGACAGGTAATTCTTGGCTACCGACACATCCAACTTGAGCACCCGCCCATCCGGGGCATTCTTCCATGTTGTCAGGCCCATGTGGTCTTTTGTATGATCCGCTTTTGTGTACACGATCTCCGCCGCCGTCTGCCCGGTGATGGCATAATGGAACTTATTCTGCACCATGGCATAAAAATCATGGGTCAGCGGCGAATCACGGTCATAGTCGATACTGCATTCCGCAAAGATATCCGTGCGGCTGCCCTCCATTTGAACTACCGAGGATTCCTCGGCAGTTGCCGTTTCATCCAGTTCTCCCTCTGCATAGATATTTTTTAAATGAAACGAAATGTTGTCCGTTGTGCAGTCAAACAGCTTTGCCATGCCTTTTGGGGTCAGCCAAATCGTATCATCCTTAATAAAAGCATCCACTGAAATATCTTCTTCTGCCGAGCGGTATATCAAAAACTGAAAGTTATTTTTCATTTTCTCTCCTTTCGCCGCGGCGCTTCATCTCTTGCAGTCCAGCTCTACGAGCTTCCTACGGCAAGAATATCACACACCCAGGCAAAGTCAAGTTCGCATTGCCGCGAGATGGGTCGGCAAGATGGCGCAGCCGTTACAGGCTTTTTTGGCCCCTCGCACTCCATTTTAGCCGCAAAAATGGAAAAAGCCCGGTGATTTCAATGAATCATCGAGCTTTTTCTTGGCGGAGTAGGAGGGATTTGAACCCTCGCGCCGTTGTTTAGACGACCTACGCCCTTAGCAGAGCCAGAAAAAACCGCGTTGAATCGTTGCGGAAATCGGGCTTTGCAGGCAACCCGGTCAGCTACCCGCATCCTCGTTAAAAATGGCCGTTGCACGCTCAACGGCTGCCAACTTATCCTCAAAAGGCTGGTGACGGCTGTAGTGCTGCGTGATGTCCTTGACAGCGTGCCCAAGGATCAGCTTTTGCAGCAGCACCGGCACCCCGGCGGCCTCCATGGCCGTGGCCAGCGTATGGCGGCAGCTGTGGGCTGTCATGTGCGGCCTGCCTCCCCAGCGCTCCACTGACGGGCACCAGCGGTCATAGAAGTGCTCACGGCAGCCATCAGCCAGACCGTGGGTGGCCACCTGCATGGCCTCGGCCACCAGCGGCACAATGGCCGTGGCTATGGGGATCTCCCGGTTTTTGCCCGCCGCCGTCTTAATACCGCCCACAATGCGCTGCCGCTGCAAGTCAATGTTGGTGAGATCCAGCTGCATCAACTCGCCCGGCCTCATACCGGTATAGCACAGGATCAGCGCATACCGGGCCAGATCGTCCCCGGCACGGTATGCCCGCCACATCCCATGCACCTCGTCAACGGTGTAAGCGTCCCGCTCACTGTCTGGCACCGGCGGCAGTTCGATCAGGGCCGTTTTGTCCTGCGCCATGTCCAGCGCCTCGCTGGTGACGGCCACCTCGTACAGCTTGCCCAGCAGCGTCTTGATGTCCCTGTGGGCGTAATAGTCACCGGGTGCGGCATCCGTCAGCTCCTGCAGCACTTTAAATGGTATCTGGCCCACCACCTGCATCTGGATTCTCTCCAGCCTGCGCCATGCAGTGCCGTAGTGGCTACGCTTGTCCTTGCTGAGGGCCTGCCACTTTTTGGTTTCCTGCAAAGCCACCCAGCAGTCGATCAGGCGCATGGATCTGGGAGCCACGCCGGTGCGGTTGTAGCCGTCCAGATATTCCTCAGCTGCCGCCCTCGTGGGAAAGCCGCCCTTTATGCGCTCAAACACCAGCACGCCGCCACGATATATACGCGACTGTGCGCACCATGATTTTCCCCGGCGGTACACGCTGCCCTTGCCATTGGCACGTTTGCGCGGCTTTGGAGCTGCCGTGTGCTGCTGCTTTTTCCCGCAATATGGGCAAAACAGCGCATCTTCTGGGATATCCCGCCCGCAGGCGGTCCTCTGACATTTCATTTCTACCTCCTGAAAGCATAGCTTGCAAAGCCTGCCCGGAGGTGGTATCATAAATCTGTACGGTTCCCCAACTGTACGATCTGTGATGCCATCCGGCAAGCAGATTCTCTCTCCCGGCGTTGGCGCGCCGGGGGAGTTTTTATTTTTATTGAAGTCTCAGTCCCGCTTTTCGATTTGTTTCTCAAACTCTGTAAGGTTGAGGCGGTAGAACTTCTCTCTGCCTATTTTTTCTTCAACCAGCAGCCGCTCCTGACGCAAAATAGAAAGTCTGTTCTTCAACGGTGTATAAGATATTCCGAGCATTCCTTCAAGCGCTTTTGTGGCAATCCCGTGGCCAGAGAAAAGGCTTGCCTGAATCAGATATCCCATCAGGTCGCCGTCTTTTTCTTTCTCTCCAAAAGGATGCTGCGAAATCATTTCCATATATTTGTCATAGTCTGCTTTTCTCCTGAGCAGAGCTGCTTCAAGCTGTTTCATAGCCTTTTGAACAATATCCAAAAACGAAAGTACAAACGGCGTTAAATCGCCCCTATTGCGCACGCTGTTGCAAACTTTGAAGCTATCATAATACTGTTTGATATTATCCTTCACAGTATAAGAAAGGCGGTAGCCGATCAAAAAATTCAATTCATCTGACAGCAAATAGCTGCTAATAAATCGGGAAAGACGGCCGTTTCCATTATAAAACGGGTGAATATACCCGACCAAGTAATGGAATACGCTGATTCTTACCAGCGGATCACAACTGTCTCCATTCAAAAAAGCCAGCGCATGATCCATTGCTTCTATGATCTTATTTTCAGGATAAAGTCCTCTATGAATCTCTTTCTGTGCTGCATTGCTAACCGAAACTGAATCCTTCCGGAAAATCACGCCGTCCGGCGCATCCTTGCTGTTTTCTGCAATGACCTCTTTCAGAACCAGATCATTATAAATGTTCCGCACATCCTGACAAGTCTTTATCTTTCGTTCTTCTTCCTCCTGTAGCATCAGGTACTTGCGCACGAGCCCATAGAAACGGCGTTTCCCAGATTTGCTGTCGATCTGCTCCAACACTTCGCTGATCTCGCGGCGTGTACTATTGACGCCCTCGATATCATTCGTGAGAACAATTTCATCGACAAGACATTTTTGAGCAAACTGACGGAGCGCAGCTCTGGGCAGTTCTTTGCAGAGGAGCTGAACCTGCTTATCAATTTTTTGGATTTGCAGGAGGATACGGTAAACCTCGCTATTCTGGACAACAAAAGCTGTCCAGCCATTGATTTCAAAATCCAAACGAACCGTTTCTGGGTCATTGAGCCGGGCTTCATATATCGCCTCATACTGCCCTGGCTGGCGATACGAAATCTTTTCAAGCGTCTCGTAAGGCATCTTGTCTCACCTCAATCCCGATAAGTTGAGCCTTATACTTTTACAGGAATCATATCCATCTTTGTGAGCTTTTTATAGCTTTTTTAGTCGGTATGCCTCTGTTTGATTTGCGATACCAGCTTTTTTTGCCGTTTTTAGCTGGTATCGTGTCCTCAACGAGCAGACATCAACTTTTGACACGGTATTTTAGCTGCTATTCTCCACGCAGAAGGCAACCGGCTCACCCCACCCAGTGCGTCCTGCCAACGGCTTTGCTACTCTGCAACTGTATGATCTGTGATGCCATCTGGCAGGCAGATTCACTCTCCTGGCGTTGGCGCGCCGGGGGAGTTTTTTTTTTTTTTTTATTTGCAATTAGTGATTGCTCCGGTAAATCACTTCCATGCCTTGATCTGGATGATAAGACCAAGTCACAGTTACATTATCAAAGGATTCTTTCTGACGTCCGTCCAAAGCGCGAGTTTTCAGCATTTCCTCATAAAGCCAGTCAGGCAAGCCCAGCGCCTTATTAAGCGTTTCAATGTGGTTGAGGCCTGCCTCAATCAAGCTTGAGTCTCCACCCTTATAATTATACGGATTTGTGTCGATCATGAGGTAGGAGCTGTCATCGGCAACGGTAATCATACGATCCGAATACACTTCATAGAACTTCTTGAAAGTTTCTGCAATTGTTTTACCATGATCTATGGCCGCCCACACAACATTACCAAACGGCGTGCTTACTTTTTCGCCTTTCTCATTTGTCGTGACAACCTCACTGGCTAAAAAAATAGGAGAGCCATCACCCGCAGTTTGCTGATACAATCCCTTCAGTGTGATCTGCTGGTGATCGAGAGCAGCTTTCGCATACTCATACTGGGTGTCTTTAATTGCCGCATAGAAACGCTGTCCGTCTGCCGAAACGACCGAGAAGCATTTATAATTTGCATCTTGATAAGGATAAGTTGATTGATCTTGCCCTGCATAGGTGTAAAAATACCCAAAATCCGTCTGACCCGAAAATTCTGTAGCAATCCACTTACTATAATTTGCTGCAAACGCCGGCACTGCCAATGCAAAACACAGAACCATTGTCAACAACGCTGAAACAACTTTTTTCATAATGAACACTCCTTTTCTATTCTTATCGGAACGGTTCCGATAGTTCAAAGTTAACCGAACCAATGTGTATACCCCACGGCTTTACCTTCAATGTGCACGTCGTTCATTTCCTCACGGCGGCGGATGATGCTTTCATAATCCGGGTTCTCAGGGCGCAGCTCGATATAATCCGTATGGAGGTACACTCTTTTCAAGGTTGCTTCATCACCGATGCGCACCGCTGCGATCTGGCCGTTCTCTACCTCCGGCTGAATACGAATATAGACTGCATCGCCGTCATGAATGCCAGCACCGATCATGCTATTTCCTTTGCACCGGAGAGCAAAGTCGCAACGGATATCTTCAGGAACATCAATTTCGCCTTCACGGTTTTCCATGGCGGTAATGGGTTCCCCGCAGGCAATGGCTCCGATCAGCGGCACTTTTTTCATTTTGGGCATCGGTTCAAAGCCCGGCGGGATGGGACGGGATGCAGGAGCTACGGAGTGTCGGGATTCCGTTTCCATTGGCACATCGTAGCCCATAAGCCATGCAGGATTCACGTTCAGCGCTTCTGCAAAAACCTGCACACGATTTTGCTTTGCCTCATAGCGCCCATTTATATAGCAGCTTATAGTCCCTTCGGCAACCTTCGTTTTTTTAGAGAGGTCTGCCGCCTTCATTCCGCGTGCTTCTAACGCCTGTGACAATCGGCTTGCGAAATCGCTCTGTTTCATTTGCACGTACCTCCGTAATGTCTTATTCACAGTATACTTCTATTTTGTAGAAAACGCAAGATATTTTTCTATAATCTTTAGAAAACATATTGACTTTAGAAATCGCAAGTTGTATAGTATTGGAAAGGAGGTGATACAAATGGATTATTCAAAGCTGCTCGGCAGTATGCGTGCAAACGGCATGACACAGAGCATCGTTGCACAGAAAATCGGCGTATCTCCTACAACTCTTAACAAAAAGCTGCGTGGTCATACCGATTTTACGCAGAGTGAAATCTGCGATTTGTGCCGCGTCCTCGCAATCCCTGATGCAGAAATTCCCAATTATTTTTTTACGCCAAAACTTTAGTTTTCGCAAGATTTAGAAATCACAAGGAGGTGAACCCTATGGAAAACAAAGACGAAAAAAACGAAGAACTTCTCAACAAGCAGTTGCAGCTGCTCGCTGAGAAGTCCATGAACGCAGATGCGGATACTTTAGTAAGCCTTACAGATGTCATGTGTAAAGTTTATAAAGTTCTCAACGGTGATCTTTGAAATAACCATTGTTCCGCTTTTCTCGCAAATCCAGCTTGATTTCATACAGTGCATCCTGATACATCGTATGAATCTCAGCCGGGGTTTTACCCTTCAAATCCTGATTCTGGACGTACAGAAGGGCAAGCGCTTCAATATTGGAGCTCGGAAAAGTTTTTAATTCGATATCTTCCATCGTATCACCTCCTTTCCAGAATCATTTTACTGCGAAAATAAGGTGATTACAAGGAGGTGAACAAGATGAAAATTGAAATCACTGGCGAGCCCAAAGAAATTGCCGCTCTTGTACTGGCGGTACAGGAGCGGCAATCTGATCGAGTTTCCGAGATCGACAAGCAGCTTGGGCCAAAGGTCAGTCAAGATGACCTGCGAGCCTTTTTGGGCAGAATGATTGTCTGAAAGGATTTTGTATGGATTACATTTTCTTAACACTTCTTTGGGGAACATTTTTGCTGTGCAATCTGTTCATCGTTCCCAAATATGCGCCTGACATTACGCCGTGGTATCCGATATACTCGCTGATCGTTTCGGCTTTGGCTTCTGTCGTTATTTTAGTGTTCTGAGTTCTGTGACGATTTTGCTGAGAAGATCAACCTTAGCCTCCAGCTTATCATCATAGAGTCCAGAATATCTTATCTGTTTGTCGAGTTTCAAAATATCATCTCGGACATTTTCTGGTACATGATACGCCACCAAAGCCGAATGTGAACCGTACTCTTTCAGATTTTCTGGCGATGCGCTTTGAATCGCTGCACCAGCCGCACGAATGTAGCCTTCATAAATTTCACGTTCATAGGCTTGATGTTCCATCTTTTCTTGGTGCGCATATTCAATCTCTTTCATTTTCTGCTGATGCCTGTTGTTAAAGTATGCTGTCAGTGCAGGCGAAAGCAGAGAGCAAAGAGCAACAACCATTGCAACCAGTCCAGACCAGTCCGAAATAGACATTCCCGTATTTACCACAGATTCCATTTTATCACCTCCTTCCTGTTTTCTCCATTTTACCGCAGGAACGAGGTGCACACAAGGAGGTGAACAAGATGAAAATTGAAATCACTGGTGAACCCAAAGAAATTGCCGCCCTTGTACTGGCAGTACAGGAACGGCAGTGTGAAGCTGTTGTTGAAACAACGGATTGGGCTGGCAATGTTGCTGTGGTAACAGAAAAAAGCTGAAAGGGGCGGGTGCATCAGTGTCTAAAATCACGTTGGCTTTAGCATCAGTATCCATACTGCTCAATATCGTAACCTGGCTTATCCGCCACAATTGAAAACACTATTTCCTTTTGTGGGGTTTGAACGACAAGCTGCCATTTTCCTGCTGATTGAAAAGTCTTTTCCATATCGGTTGGGAGATATGCAGCAAAATAGCCGCCAAGAGCGCCCTTTCCTTCTAATCGAAAAGGCAATTTTTGAGACTTAACTTCTCCGATCTTGACCGTTTCACCATTTTGGTGGCGGGTCATCTGGTAAACCTGCTGTTCGGGAAACAGGAACTCGTATTTTTTGCCATCAACCAGTAAAAACATTCTCACAACCGTCAACGGTGCGGAAGATAGGTTTACAAAGTTAAGGCGAAACATTGGTTCTGCGTATTTTCCGCTTTTGGATAAACAGCAATAATGGCTTACATAGTCAACCTTGAACGAACAGCGATTATCCCACAGTGCCCGAAAAAAGTTGTACAGAGACATTCCGAAACCTGCAATTGCAATCAAAAGTGTAATGTTTTCACGATTCCACAGCCAGTTTATGATTTCATTTACAACTTTTACGACATTTTCCATTTTTGCACTTCCCTCCTGATTTCTTTATTTTATCGCAGAAACGAGGTGTGCACAAGGAGGTGAACCCTATGGAAAACAAAAAGCCCAGCCGTAGGAACGGCTGGGATGCAGCTACAATCACCCGTATCAATATTGTGGTCACAATAATCAACGTATCACTTGTAGCATTCCAAACATTATGGTGGCTGCTAAGGTGATGCCACTGATGATGAGCCCCCAGATCGAGATAAGTTTTGTTTTCTTGCCTTCGATTTTCTGCTCCTTCTGGTTGGCTTCCATCATTTCCAGCATCTTTCGGAGATCACTGGCAGAGTTAAGCTGCGCATTCATAAATTTGTCCCGCTGTCGAATTGAATCTTGCATAGATGATGCTTGCCGTTTCTGTTCTTCCTCAAACCGTTTCATAACATTGCTAATCTGATAGGCACTGTTAGGCATATCGTATGGATTCATACAACTCACATCCCTTCCTGCAATCATTTTACCGCAAGAAGGCACATCAAACAAGGAGGTATTTGTCAATGGAACGTTACATGATCTATATCCCGGCAAAGGGCGTCTGCCGCTTAATTCGGTGCAATGATGCTGGCATCCTCTCCCTGAACGAGATGCAGGCGCTGGTAGACGGCCCCATTGAGGTGGCCGAAAGCTGCCTGGACCCCACCTGGGCACGGGAGCCGGTGGACTGCATCCACCTGATCGTCAACGAGAAAGGGCTGCTGCGTCAGCTGCCGGACAACCCGCCCGCAACCGATCTGTATGCCTACGGTGACCGGTCCGTGATCGTCGGTGACGCTGTTCTGGTGGCCGCCCGCGATGAGGACCTGATCGGCTTCTCCAAACCGGTGTGCAAGACCATCTGCGACGAATGGAATCTCAAAATGGAGGACGACGCATGGAAAGACTGACGAGCCAGCGATGCAGCGGCATCAAGAGCGGCTATTGGAGCACCGCCAAAAAGGACGAGCTGGTGCAACGCCTCGGCCAGTACGAGGACACCGGCCTCACGCCGGAGGAGATCAAAGCACTGGAAGATTTCAAAAACGGCAAGGATGACCGGTGCCAGACCTTCAACCCGGACTAAGGAGGACAACATGAAAGCATTTGTAAGACCGCAGGCCGCGGTGGACTACTTGCGGGATGTGGGCTTTTCCATTGGCAAGGACACGCTGCAGGCCGGACTGCAGCAGCGGGTTTTCCCGTTTGGCGATTACATCAAGGCACCCGCCCCCGGCGGGCAGGACGTGTATCTGATCTATCCGGCATTGCTGGCAAAGTGGGCGTCAGAGCGCAGCCCCGTGGCAAAGCCGGAGGACGCGGAACGAATTGGAGCATGAAAGGAGCAAACACCATGAATAAAAAAACAAGTCTGTTTATCAGCTGCCCGGCGGGCACTGATCAGGCACAGATCAAGGCCACCGGCCCGGTGGGGGATATCATCCAGCTGCTTGTTGAGGCAAATGCCAGCATTCTGGCCGCCTATTTCCCGAAAAAGCGTGAAAGGCAGCTTGCGTGGACTGCCGCAATGAATGCCAAGATGGTGGGGCTCATTGCCGATCATGAGGACGCGGGCGATCCTGACGATAACGAGGAGGACGAGGACGATGAAGAATCTTAAAATCTGGGGTGCAGCCTTTTTGATGGGCGTGGGTGCCGCACGGGTGCTGGTCTGGCTTAACACCGGCATTGCCTACCTGCTTATCATGCGGGGCGGCTGGGAAGTGGCTGAGGCTGTCAAGGCCGCGCCGTGGGTGCTGTTCGCGCTGGACTTTGGCTTGCTGCTGAGTGTGAGCGGACTGCTTTCCACCGGTGAGCACTACAAGCGCAGCGCAGAGAAGCAGTGCCACAGTCTGACCGTGGACGAGAGCCAGAAAGAAAATGCCCGGCGGGGTGCATGAGAGAGTGAGGGAAATATGAAAATCGTCATTGAACGGAAACAAGCAAACATCATGGTCGATGTTGTTGCCCCTGAGGGGGTTCAGCGCTCTGATATTGCAGAGACACTGAGTTTTGCGCTGGCAAGCACGGTGGCATCGACAATCCCCCAAAATGCGCCTGCACCGCTGCGGAATGTGCTTGCGCTCGCCCTCGCTGATGAAGTGGCTAAAGCTGTAAAGCAGAATTTTCTGGACACCGTTTCAGGCAAGGCAGGAAAGAGCATTCCCTTTACGGATAAGGAAGCAGATTTCATGCGCGGGGTGTTCAACCTATGACCGAGCAAAAAGAAAGAGCCTGCCCGTGCGCCAACACGGACAAGCTCAACACAAAGACATTGCACACTCAGTATACCACGAACTCCGGCTGCCTGCAATATGTGGGCGTAAGCTACTATGCCGCCGATGATCACGGGCACAAATTCCCGTCCAGCGTTGCCCTGCGCATCGACAGGAGCCAGTACGGCGATCTGATCCACTGGCTGGATTTCCACATGAAGGGAAAGGACCCGCCGCCTGCCCTGTATGCGCTGGAAATGCTGCTGCAGCATCTGGAATACCTGCGGGGTGGGCGGCACTACCTGTATAACTCCATCTACGAAATCACATGTTTGGAGGATGCTCTATGAAAACGCTTGCTGTTACTTATACCTATCATGAACACTTGTCGTCTTCGGATGCTTTGGAGGGCGTGGCGTGTTTTGAGGTCGAGGATGATGTGGCCGCCGATATGCTGGAGGTCGAAAAGCCGTTTGGATTCATTGCCGTTAAAAGCAGCCACCAGAGCCATATTGCGATGATCGTGTATTGGATCGCAGCGGCACACAACCGCTATATCCTCCAGAGTGATCGGATCCTTGATGTCGCATTAGACTGACACCTCTTTTCCCTCCAATGGCGGCAGGAGGTAAAACAAAAGCCGCTGCCAGTGTACAAAACACAGAAAGAAGTGATATCGAATGGCAACGACCAAATCAACAACACCCCGCCGCAAGGCCCCGCAGAGCGCGCAGGAGCGCCCGGCGGCGCAGATGGTACAGTTTCCCCTGGAATGCCCGAAGCCGCGCCAGATGCACCCTTCTGAAGCCGTGGTGATCGTGAGGGAAATCTCAAAAGATGCCGTGAAGCTTTTTGTGATGCCGAAGCCGTCCGCAGTACGCGGCATCCTGAATGAGACCTTTGGTTCGCTGGGCTGGGCAGAACGCCGCTATTTTGCGGATGGGCGTCTCTGGTGCGCTGTGGGTGTGTTCAACCCGTACATGAAGGATTATTGCTTCAAGGACGCCGCCGCACTGGAAGGCAAGCACCCGGGCAGCCCGGAACGCTGGAAAGAAGAAACCAGCTTTGTGGCTGCGGCAGAACTGTGGGGTGCGGGCAGCGATGTGATGGCGCTGCCCGCCATTGTGCTGCGTGCAGATCAGGTGCCCATTGTCGGAATCCAGAAGTCGGGACGCAACCCCAACGACCCGCCGCAGATAGTAGGCTATAAACTGGCATCCCCGCTCACCGTGGACAAGTTCCTGCGGAACCCGGACACAGGCGAGATCATCAGCGTGCAGTTTGTCGATAAGGACGGCCGGAAAGTCACATGGGAAAAGTGATCGGCCGGCTGCCGGTGGTGTATGACCCGGCCACCCAGCGGGTGCAGGTGGAAAGCTCTGCGGAATTTGTGGAAACCCAGATCATCCAGCGTCTGGACGATCTGGCGCACGGGCAGCCCCTGCGCCTGACCCTGACGGTGGAGCTGGAGCACAAGGGCCGCAGTACATCCCAGAACCGGCTCATGTGGGCGCTGCTCTCACCATCATGGCCGACGCCTACAACGCCGGGCGCACCGGCGGCGTGACCCCGGAGGACTGCTATCTGGAGATGCTGGAAAAGTACGGGGCCAAGGTGGACTATCTGGAAGTCCCGGCGGGCGCTTTGAGTATCCTGCGCGGCTGCTATCGGCTTGTCCATGTGGTGGAGATACTGGACGGCAACCGCTGCACGGTCAAATGCACACAAGGCAGCTCCACCTTCACCACCGGCGAAATGAAAAATCTGATTGACGGGATCTTTGACCGCCTTGCTGAGATGGGCGTGAATGATCCCATCGTGACTGCCTACTGGCAGGAATGGAAGGAGCCATAATGGCCAAGAGCATCATGCAGGCAGAGAAGGAGTGTTACATCTGCCGCCGCTGGTACAATGTCCGCACCGCCAGCGGACTGGAAGAACACCACGTTATTACCGGCCCGCTGCGGCCCTTTGCTGAACGCAACGGCCTGAAGGTCTGGCTCTGCCATCGGCACCATAATGAGCCGGGCTACTCGGCCCACTTTGATGCCGGGCTTGCATGGGCGCTGAAAGCGGCGGCTCAGAAAAAATATGAAGAAAAGAACGGCCCCGGCGCACACGCTGCGTGGATGGCCGCTGTTGGAAAGGACTATCTCAATGCTTAACGTTGTAGCTATCATGGGCCGCCTTGTGGCTGACCCTGAACTCCGCACCACCCCGGCGGGCGTGAATGTCTGCCAATTCCGCATTGCCTGTGATCGCAACTTTGCCCGGCAGGGTGAACAGCGGCAGGCTGATTTTGTGGATATCGTGGCATGGCGTGCGCAGGCTGACTTTGTTTGCAAGTATTTTTCCAAGGGCAGTCTGATTGCCATCAATGGCCGCATCCAGACCCGCAACTATCAGGACAAGAACGGCAACAACCGCACCGCCTTTGCCGTAGTGGCCGAAAACATCAACTTTGGCGGCTCCAAGGGCACCAGCAGCGCAAAAGTAGCTGACGGCGGCGAGGCCGCACCGCGCTCTGACGCATGGTCCAAGGCTGACCCGCCCGCCAACTATGGTGGCGTGGATGATTTTGCCGTGATCGACGACAGTGATGACCTGCCGTTTTGACAGAAAGGGATAACCCATGAACGTGAAACAGGAAAGCTATACCGTGCAGCCGCACTGGATGATCTCTGACTACCACCTGAAAGGCACCGAGCTGGATGTTTACTGCCTGATCTGGGGTTTTACGCAGGACGAGCAGGGATGTTATTACGGCTCCATCCGTTATATTGCGGATTACTATGAGATCAGCACCCGCACGGTTGAGCGGACTTTGGCCGCGCTGGAAGAAAAGGGGCTGCTGCGCAAGTGGCAGGAAGTTGTGAACGGTGTATCGGTAAACCGGTATACAGCGCTTCGCCCCGAAGTGGAAACTGCCGACAAAGACCCCCGTCATTCTGTCACCCCCGACAAAATGTCACCGGTGACAACTTGTCGTGAAGACCCCCGTCAAGTTGTCGGTCAGACCCCCGACAATTTGTCGCCCAAGAAAGAAAAAGAGAAAGCTAATAATAATACACCCCGCGCAGGGGCGCGAGAGGAGCCGGACGGTCTGACCGTGGCCGAAGTCTTTGACGAGTTTTCCCGCGGCGGCCCCGGCGGGCTGTATGACGCTCTGATGGATTTTGACCAGCACCGGCGCGAGCTGGCCAAGAAGGACAAGAAAAAGCTGTGGACGCCTCTGGTGGCGAAGAAGATCTGCACGTCCATCAAACGGCTGGTTGACGAGGCGGGCGTTCAGGATCGCACTGGGTACGCCATTGCAATGCTGAACCAGAGCATCGAAAACGGCTGGACGGGTGTGTTTGCTGTCAAGGATTTTGTGGACAAGGCCCCGGCGATACATACTGCGCAGCCCGTGCCGGATAAGCCCCGCAAAATCACCAAAGATATGACCCTTGCGGATCTGCTGGGGGGTGTGAGTGCATGAGTGCCAGCAAGATCACCACAGCGCAGCAGCATCAGCTGGCTGTGATCGGCGCTGCGATCCTTGACCCGGCGGCTTGCAAGGCCACCGTGGAACGTCTGACACCGGCCATGTTTGAGGACGGCCCATACAGGCAGTTGTTTGGAGCCATCAAGTTACGGCTGGACAGCGGTTACAACGTGGATGCCGTGATACTGGAAAAAATGCTGGGTGCTGGGTTCCGGCCGCTGATCTTAATGGCTGTGGAAACTGTGCCCACCGTCAGCCATGTGCAGGACTATGAGGCCCTTGTGCTGGAGGACTACCGCAAGCGCCTGCTGGTGGAGCTGGCCAATAGCGTGACCATGAGTGCAGCGGACGCGGACAGCATTTGCAGGGATATGGGCGAGGCCCTGAAAGTACAGGATCACCTGCGCCGGGAGAGCGTGGACGCAAACGTCAAGGATTTTTCCGAGGTCTGGGACGAAACCATGCAATGGCTGCAAAAGCCGGACACCAGCGTCAAAATGGCATGGCGCGAGTTGGACGAGTTGGGCCTGTTCGGGGAAAAGATGGTCACTGTGCTGGCAGGCCGCCCCGGCCATGGTAAAACCGACCTTGCTCTGGCTCTGGCCCTGCGCTTGAGCAACAGCGCGCAGACCTACTACCTGACCATGGAAGAAGATCGGCGCAAGCTGATGATGAGAACCATGTCCAAGCTGACCCGGATCAACAGCACCCGCCTGAGAGACCGCAGGATCACCGAGGAGGAGCGGGAGAGCCTGAACAACGCTTTTGCCCTCATCAAGGGCCACACCGGCATGATCTACGATGACGGCACCCGCATAACCGTGGACGATATCCGTGCCCGCGTCATGAAGTACCGGCCCCGGATCGTCTTTATTGACCATATCGGCCTGATCGCGGACACGCAGCCGGGCCGCAAGGAGTATGAGCGGCTGGCAGACGTGACCCGTCAGCTGAAAGAACTGGCCATGGAAACTGGCATCACCATCGTGGAACTGGTGCAGCTGAACCGCAGCACCGACCGGAACGGTGGAGCCAAAAAGGCAGCGCTGGGAGATCTGCGCGGCTCTGGCACCATTGAGCAGGATGCGGATGCTGTTGTGTTCATTGAGAGCGAGGTGACTGGCGAGCGCCGCCTGCAGGGGCCAAATGATTATTTTGAGGTCAGCCTGCGGGTGAGCAAAAACCGCGAGGGCGAAACAGGCCGGGTGCCCATGTGGTGGCAGCCGCAATATCATGAGTGGCAGCCTGCACCTGATCCGTCCGAAAATTACAACGAGGATGATTTTACACCCGCGGACAATGAGGCTGGCCCGGCGGGGTGGTAACGGGAGGGATAAACAATGTTGAATGCAGCATACATGGCGTTTGTTGTGATGGCGTGGGCCTTTGCCATTGCAATTGCTGGAGCAGTTGCTTTTTTCCTCGTTGAGGTGGCGCTGGAGCTCTACGAGGAACACTTTAAGCACTGGTAATGGGGAGGGATGCCCAATGACCTATGAAGAAAAAAGGAAATGGCTGCAGCGTTACAGTGCGGCCCGGCAGCTGTTTGAGTTTCGGAGGCAGCAGTTGGAAACAGCAAAAACAGATGCCGGGCGCACAACTCAGAATATTTCTCCTGTACCCGGCGGGCACAGCGATGGGCAGGCCCTGCCAAGAGCGGTCGAGCGCATCCAAGAAGCAGAACAGCGGGTAGTTGCGCAGGCTCGTATCTGTGATGAAATCCGCGAAGATATCACGGAAGCACTGGACACCCTGAGCGATCTGTGTGACCGGGACATCTTATACCGAAAATACATCAGCTTCCAGAGCTGGGGCACCATCCAGCGCGATACTGATCTATCCAAAAGTGCGGTGCTGGCGCATCACCGGCGGGCAATCGAGAGCCTGCAATTGAATAGTCAGGACTAATCCGGACAAATCTGGACTAAAATGGACTAATCTGGACTAATCAGGACTAAAATGGACTAATCTGGACTTGAATACACCTCAGCCAGCTGGTAATATTAAACTGCAAAAGCCGCAGGGAGATGGACCACACATCCACCACCCGGCGGCTTCTGTATTGCCCGGCTGCGACAGGGGAACACCTTTACCGACCAACAGCCTGAATGTACCAGCCGGGCAATTCTCATTTTGCTATCCTGTGGCACCTCAGGGGTTTCACCCCGGCGGGGCCGTGGAATAGACATAGGTCATTGTAGCATCATCTTCAGTGCGTGGCAGCATTGCCAAGCGGGCTCCCTTCCATCCTACCCAGTAAGCTGCTGTTGCGGGCAGCTGCGCACTGACCGCGAATATCCTGCCGTCCATCCGGGCGGCTTTTTTCATACCCCGGGCCTGCAAAGCACCCCCGGGGGCATTTTATACCCTGCCCCTTCTGGCAAATACCCCGCCCCTGAAAAGAGCCCCGTGGTGTACCGGAGAGGTTGCGGGGAGCATTCAACCTGCACCGATGTGTGCGGACTTTCTTTTTACAACCAGACCGTGAGGCAGGAGGTGCAGCATGGGCAATCCGCGCTATGCAAACGGTCAGCTGCGGCGCAAGCATCGCGCACGGCTGAAGGCGATCGGCGGCGAATGCGGCATTTGTCATGGTCGTTTCGGTCCGATTCATTATGATGAGCCTTCTGACGCGCAACACCCGCTGTCCTTTGTGGTAGACGAGATCAAGCCTGTTTCCAAATGGAGACAGTTCGGTTACCCCTCGGCACGGGCCGCTGCAGAAGATTGGAACAACCTGCAGGCTGCACATTATTTCTGCAATGCTCAGAAAGGCAATAAAACCGTCGAAAACAGCTCAAAACAGACCAAAATCGTGCAGGTTCCGCGCGTTTCGGACGGCAGCTGGTGAGGGTGGGGAGGGTCCCCCTCCCATGCCCTCGGCGACCCCCAGTGCCGTCAGCGCCGATTTACACACAGGGGAAATTTGAAAGGGGTGTTTCTGGCCCATGGCGACCATGAAAAGCATTACGGCCCGTGGCACCCGGCTGGAACAGCTGAAGCAATTGGCAAAGGTGCTGGCAAACGGCATTGACACCTGCGAGGACTGCCGGGCGCTGCCTCAGCTGACCAAGCAATACCGGGAGACCATCCGGGAAATTGAAGAAATCGAAGGAGCAGACAATGACACGGACGAGATCGGCGCGATCCTCGCACAGCGAGAAAATGATGGGAAGCCAGGAGCCGTCCACACGCATCGCGCCGGAGTATAGGGCCACCGATGGACAGGATGCCGTGCGCATCCTGCGGGCAGGCGGCACGGTGCTGGACCCGTGGCAGAGCGACATTCTGGACGACTGGATGGGCCGCACGGTGTCCGGCAAGTGGACCGCGCCCACAGCAGGCGGCAGCGTTCCCCGCCAGAACGGCAAGAGCCTGCTGGTGCAGGGCCGCTCTGAAGCCGGGATGCTGCTGTTCAATGAGACGGTCATCTACACAGCCCATCTGCAGAAGACCGCCACCGAGACCTTTGAGGAAATGCGGGCGTTTTTTGAGAGCCCAAAGCTGCGCCGTCATGTGGCCGAGATCAAAACGGCGTTGGGCCGGGAGCAGATCATCCTGAAAAGCGGTGCCCGCATCAAGTTTCTAGCCCGCACCCGCAACGGTGGACGCGGCCAGCATGGCGACCTGCTCATCTTCGACGAGGCGCAGGAGCTGGACGAGACGGCGCAGGGTTCTTTCCTGCCCGCCATCTCGGCCAGCCTGAACCCGCAGACCATCTACGTTGGCACGCCGCCCGGCCCAGATGCTGTGGGAACCGTATTCCGTGCGTTGCGCAGGCGGGCACTGGACGGCGAAGCAAAGCGCGCTGCATGGTTCGAGTTCTCGGTGCCGGAGATCGGCGACGTGAAAGACCCGGCACGCTGGGCCGCTGCAAACCCGGCTCTGGGGCGGCGCATCCAATACAGCACAATTGAGGGCGAAGCCGAACAGCTAGACCCGGACACCTTCGCCCGGGAGCGGCTGGGCTGGTGGAGCCCGGAGATCGCCGAGCACCTGGACTACGCCATCGACCGCACCGCATGGGAAGCCTGTGCCAGCGACGATGAAAAACCTGAAGGTAAGACCGCCTACGGCATCAAGTTCGCTGCCGACGGCAGCGCGGTGTGTCTGTGCGGCGCGGTGATCCCGAAGGACGGCCCCGCGCGGGTGTCGCTGCTGGAGATGCGTCCTGCCGGGCAGGGCCTGGCATGGCTGGCCGACTGGCTGAACGACCGGTACGGCAAGGCCAGCTGCGTGGTCATCGACGGCCGCAACGGCGTGGACGTGCTGGTGGAGCGCATCAAAGAAGTGTGGCGTGCAAAAAATTCTGTCATCCGGCCCGCTGCAAAGGATGTGATCGCCGCGGTCAGCGGCTTTACCAACAGCATCAGCGAGGGCACCCTGACATGGTACAAGCCCCAGACGGTGCTGAACGAAAGTGCCGTCACCGCCATCAAGCGGCCCATTGCGGGCGGCTTCGGCTTTGGCGGTGACAACAGCCTGCCGGTGGAAGCCTGTGCACTGGCGCTCTGGGGCGCCAAGACCAGCCGCCGCGACCCCACCCGTAAAATGAAGATCGGCTGAAAGGAGAGCCATGCAGATTTTGAATTTTGGCCGTGTGCCCGGCCTGACAAGGGAAGAACAGCAGCAGCTTTCCGACCTCGCCGCGGCCTACAACTACCACCAGAGCCGCAATGCTGCCAAAGACAAGTATTACGAGGGCCACATTTCTCTGAACGACGTGAACCTCGGCATTGCCCTGCCGCAGGGTCTGCGCAATCTGGAAGTCGGGTGCAGCTGGGGCCAGAAAGCGGTGGACGTGCTGGCAGCACGCTCCATGTTCGATGGGTTTGTGGGCACCGGCGGCAGTCTGGACACGCTTGCCCGGCTGGTGAAAGATAACCGCCTTGTGGCCGAGTACGCCAAAGCCTGCCGGGACGAGCTGAAATACGGCTGCGTGTTCGCCACTCTGTCCGCAGATACAGGCATCGGCTGCCGTATTCGGTTTCACTCTCCAGCCACTGCCGCCGCTTTATGGAGCGGCGAAAAAGGCCGCATCGACTGTGGCATGGCCATTATCGACACCGTGAAGGATGAGCATTTCGAAGGCATCTGGCGTCCCACACTGGTGAACTTCTACACAGATACAGACCTGATCGTGCTGCGCGGCAACGGCAGCTTCTGGACAGCGGAACGTAAGCCGCACAAAATGGACAGGCCGCTGATGGAGCCAATGATCTGGAATGCCACCAATTCCAAGCCATTTGGCCGCAGCCGCCTCAAGCGCCCCATCCGGGCACTGATCGACGACTATGTGCGCACCGCTGCCAATGCAGCCATTGCGCTGGAGTTCGACACCACCCCGCAGAAGTATGTTCTCGGCGTGACGGATGAACAGTATGACGCCATCGTTTCCAACAAATTCAAGACCTACATGGGCGCTCTGATCGCGGCCACCTCCAACCCGGAGACCGGCGAAAACCCGGAGTTCGGCCAGCTGGCACAGGGCAGCCTGCAGCCTCATGTGGAAAAGATGCGCATGACAGCCACCCAGTTTGCAGCGGCCACTGGCCTGACTGTCACCGACGTTGGTGTGGTGAACGATGCCAACCCTACCAGCAGCGATGCCATCCTTGCCCAGAGCCAGACGCTGGTACTGCTGGCCCAGCAGTTGAACACCGGAAACGGCGATGCCCTGCGCACCATTGCCTGCATGGCGCAAGCTGTGGCGCGCGACTGTGAGCTTTCCGATCTGACCGAACAGGAGACCGGCATCATGGCGCACTTCAAAAATCCGGCCATGCCAAGCGTGGCTGTGACAGCGGATGCTGCCATCAAGATCGCATCCGCCCGGCAGGAGTTTGCCGGCACGGACACATTCCTGGAGATGATCGGCTTTGACCAGGCGGACATCCGGCGCATCAAGGCGCAGGAGCAGCGCCAGCGCGGCCAGAAACTGCTGATGGAGATGGAAGATGCAGATCTCAGCGAAAACGTGGAATGAGTACATCACCCGGCTGTCCCGGCTGAACCAGAAAGCCGGGCAGCTCATGCGGGAATACATGGACACCCACGGTACGGCCAACACAGATGACCTTGTGGCCTATGCTTACGGGCTGGTGACAAAATACAGCGAAGGCAGTGCAGAGCTGGCCTGCCAGATGTATGAAGCGCTGGCCGAGGCGCAGGGCGTGTATGTGCCTGCCGCAGAGCCTGCCGAGACCGCCAGCTACAGCGAGGTGGCCCGCATGGTGAACGCCACCAAGGATCAGAACCCGGCCAATCTGCCAAACGGCGTCAGCCGTCTGGTCAAGCGTGCCGGTGCGGACACCACCCTGAAAAATGCCATCCGTGACGGTGCCGAGTGGGCGTGGGTGCCCCACGGCGACACCTGCCCGTTCTGCGTCACACTGGCGTCCAACGGCTGGCAGAACGCCAGCGACAAGGTGCTGAAGGGCGGCCACGCCCAGCACATCCACGCCCATTGTGACTGCGAGTTTGCCATCCGGTTCGATTACCGCACCACTGTGGCCGGGTATGACCCGGAGAAGTATTTCCGTCAGTACCGGGAGGCGGGCAGCGATGTCAACGCCATGCGCCGCATTGATTATGCAGCCCGGAAGGATGCTATCAACGCCCAAAAGCGGGCGGCGTATCAACTGCGACAGAAGAACCGTGGGCAAAAAGTTTTTATCACAGATCAGGCGATTCAGAAAGTGCCGCTGGTTGCTCCAAATGGAGCAAATCGCCAGACGGCTCTTTTTATACAAGAAACTCACCGTGAACTGCTGAAATTCGCTCAGTCACAAAACGACAGCAACGAAGTGGCCTGCCTTCTGGATCTGACTGCAAACAAAAGGCTTTCTTTTGTTAAAGGGAACCAGACTTCAATTGACATCGAGAAAGATGCTACATCGTATCATTGGCTCAGAAGCAAATCCCCAAGAAGCGTTATGCTTTGCCATAACCACCCCGGGCAAAGTTACTTTTCACTGCAAGATGTTGCAGTCTTTTTGAAAAACGATTCCATCGGTACAATGTCAATCGTTACCAATCAGGGTAAAGTCTGGACGATTTCCAAAACAGCCCGTTTTGATTATGATGCAGCTTTTGCCGAACTGTACAAATACCGCGGTGTATCGGGAAAGGAATGGGATGATGTTATTGACAGCTTCTTGAAAAATGGCTATACTTATGGCATCGAAAGGAGTTGATGCTATATGTTGGACGGAGATAAGCTCTCTTGGGAAGAAGGCTGGGCTTATATTGAGAAAGCATATGAGGAAGGCAAGAAACTCCGCGAAGAACGACAAAAGCAAGCCGAAACGACACAAAAATAATGCAACTTGAACCACGATGCACACGCACCGTGGTTTTCTTTTGCCCATTTTTAAGCACGATGCAGTTTTGCACCGTGCTTTTTTCATGCCTGTTTTGCCCGCATGAGGACGAAGCAAGCCCTGTGTTTCCGGCATAAATGCTGGGAACGATTCATCACGCCACGGCTGCGGTAAAGCCGGAACACCATTACACCACCGAAAGGAGTTTTATCCATGGCAGAAACTGTGAATCAGGAAACCACCCCTGCTGCCGGAGAGCAGCAGACCGAGCGCACCTTCACCCAGGCTGAGATGAATGCTATCATCTCCGACCGGCTGACCCGCGAACGCTCTAAATACGCCGACTACGACGATCTGAAAGCCAAGGCGGCTCAGTTTGACGCTGCCCAGGAGGCAGGCAAGACCGAGCTGCAGAAGGCCAATGAGAAGGCTGCAAAGCTGCAGCAGCAGCTGGACGCGCTGAACAGCGCCAATACCCTGCGGGAAGTCCGCGCCAAGGTGTCCGCTGCTACCGGCGTGCCCGCTGACCTGCTCAGCGGCGACACCGAGGAAGCCTGCACCGCACAGGCGCAGGCCATCCTCAAGTTTGCAAAGCCTGGCTACCCCAACGTCCGAGACGGCGGTGATCCGCATCACACCCCCACCGGCTCCACCCGTCAGCAGTTTGCGGACTGGTTCGAACAGGTGACCAAATAACCTTGTAAAGGAGAGATTTTTACAATGGCAGCAACCGATATCAACCGCACCACCACCATCACCCTGCCCGGCGAGGTGTCCAGCGAGATTCTTCAGAAGACCCAGGAAAGCTCCGCCGTCATGGCGCTGGCCCGCCAGATCAAGCTGCCGGGCCTGGGCGTGACCATTCCCATCATCACCGGTGACCCCGAGGCCGCCTGGGTGGCCGAGACCGAAAAGAAGCCGGTCAAGCGCGGCACGCTGGATACCAAGATGATGCAGCCCTACACGCTGGCTGTGATCGTGCCTTTTTCCAACCAGTTCCGCCGCGATGTCCCGGCCCTGTATGATGAACTGGTAAAGCGCCTGCCCCTGGCTCTGGCCCAGAAGTTCGATGCCACTGTGTTCGGCGGCGTTACCGCACCCGGCTCCAACTTCGACACCCTGAAAAGCTGCACCGCGCAGGAGATCGGCACCGACGCCTATGCCGGTCTGGTGGCCGCAGACGCCGACATTGCCGACCACAACGGCATCCTGAACGGCTGGGTGCTGTCCCCCAAGGGCAAGGCTCTGCTGCTGAATGCTGTGGACGGCAACAAGCGCCCGCTGTTCATCAACAGCGTGGCCGAGGGCGCAGTGCCCATGATCCTGGGCTCCAAGACCCTGCAGAGCAAGGGCGCTTATATCGCAGACGCCACCGCCGCAAAGAAGAACGTCGTCGGCTTTGCCGGTGACTGGACGCAGGCGATGTACGGCACCGTGGAGGGCGTGCAGATCGCCATCGCAGATCAGGCCACGCTGCAGGATGGTGAAAATACCATCAACCTGTTCCAGCAGAACATGTTTGCCGTGCGTGCCGAGATCGAGGTGGGCTTCCGCTGTGACACCACCGTGTTCAACAAGCTGACCAAGGCGGCGGGCTGATGGTGGAGTTCATCAATCAGCTGACCGGTACGGTCATGTATGTTGCGGAGGAACGCGCGGCAGAGTACGCCGCTGCAGGCCATAAGCAGGTGGCGCGGGATCCTCCCGCAGCCGCTGCGGCTGAAAAGCCCAAAGCCGCCCGCAAGGCCAAAGCAAAGTGAGGTATCTCCATGGCTTACGCTGAAGTAAAGGACGTTGAAGGCGGCTTCCGGGCACTGTCCAAAGATGAACAGACCCGGTGCGCCGCGCTGCTGGCCGAAGCTGCCGTCATCATTGATGCCTACAACCCGGATGCAGGGGCGGACGCCAAGAAGCTGGTCTCCTGCCGGATGGTGCGCCGTCAGCTGGGCGAAAGCGACAGCGAGGGCGGGGTCTCCTTCCCCATGGGCTCCACGCAGGGCACGGCTACGGCGCTGGGCTACAGCCAGAGCTGGACGATGAGCGGCGGATCTTCCGGTGAGCTGTATCTTTCCAAGCTGGAAAAGAAGCTGCTGGGGGTTGGCAGCCGCATCGGTGCCCGCAGCCCGTTGGAGGACTTATGCTGAAAGGAATCGACATCACCCTCTATACCAAGACCCAGACCGGCGAGGACGGCTTCCACGACCCCATTTATGAGGAGACGCCAGTCACCATACACAATGTGCTGGTGGGTGAGCCCTCTGCCGAGGAGATCACCACCGAACTGCAGCTCACCGGGCGGCGGCTGGCCTATACGCTGGCCATCCCCAAGGGCGACACCCACGACTGGACGGATGCAAAGGTGGGGTTCTTCGGCCAGACCTTCCGCACCTGCGGCGGTGTCGTGCAGGGCATCGAGAGCATGATCCCGCTGCGCTGGAACAAAAAGGTTCAGGTGGTGCGGTTTGAGTAAGGTCAAGATCGAGCTGAACCGTGCAGGCGTCCGCGCCCTGCTGCGCTCCCCGGAGATGCAGGCTGTGCTCAAAGACCGCGCCGACACCGTGAAAGACCGCTGCGGCGACGGGTATGAGGCCTATGTAGCCCAGACCCGCGCTGTGGCCGTGGTGGAGACCACCTCTGCAGCTGCCTACACCGATAACTCGGCCAACAACACGCTGCTGAAAGCCGTTTCTTCCAGCCGTTCCGGTGCGGTGGTGCATGAGCACAAGCGCCACCTGAAGGACGGCAGAGTGATCACCGTGAGGAGCTACCAGCGAAAGAAATGATCGAAGAAATCATCCTGAACTACCTGCGGAAAAATGCTTTTCCCTGTTACATGTCCATGCCGGAGAACCCCTCCGGCAATTTTTGTATCCTGGAAAAGACCGGCGACAGCCACGACGAAGGCGTTTACACAGCCACGCTGGCGGTGCAGTCCTACGGCCGCAGCGACTTTTCTGCCGCCCAGCTGAGCCATTTTGTGGTGCAGGCCATGCAGGCTGCCGACACGCTGCCCGAGGTCGTCTCCTGCAACCTTGTCACTGAGTACAATTTCCCGGATGCCACACGCAAACGGCCCCGCTATCAGGCCGTTTTTTCTGTTACACATTACTGACGAAAGGAAGCATTTCTATGGATGCAAAGAACGTAACTGCTGCAAAGCCCAAGGTCGGCGGCGCGGTCTGGCGTGCCCCGCTGGGCACCCCGCTGCCCACGGACGCAAAGTCTGAGCTGGACAAAGCCTTCCAGTCGCTGGGCTACATTTCCAGCGACGGCCTGACCAACTCGAACTCGCCCTCCAGCGAGAACACCACCGCCTGGGGCGGTGACACCGTGCTGACCCAGCAGACCGAAAAGCCTGACACCTTCGCTTACACCCTGCTGGAAGCGTTGAGCACGGCTGTGCTGAAGTCCGTGTACGGCGACGACAACGTCACCGGCACACTGGAGGCCGGCATCACGGTCAAAGCGAACTCCTCCGAGCAGAAGGACTGCTCCTGGGTCGTGGAGATGGTCATGAAGAACGGCGCGCTCAAGCGCATCGTCATCCCGGACGCCGCCGTCACCGCGGTGGGCGACATTACCTACTCCAACGGTGCGGTGGGCTACAACACCACCATCACCGCCGTACCGGACGATAAGGGCAACACCCACTACGAGTACATCATCGCGGCAGAAGCAGCTCAGTCTGCCAGCGGCAGCAAGGCCGTGACCCAGTCCGTCAAGAACACCGCAAGTAACAAGGAGGCACAGGCATGATCACTGCAAAAACGAACGATGGCTTTGAAATCGAGCTGGACGAGAATTTCCTGGACGACGCGGAAATGATCGAAGCTATGACCAGGCTGGGCAAGGACCCCTCGGCCTTTTTTGTCCTGCGCGACCGGATGCTGACGCCGGAGAACAAGGCGCGCCTGTACGACCACCTGCGCAATGAGAAGGGCATTGTCCCCATGAGTGCCCTCGACAAGGCGCTGAATGAGCTGCTCACCAGCTTCAAGGCCGGAAAAAACTCTGCATCCTCGCCGAACTGATCGCGTCGGACGAGGATGCCCTCATCTGCGATTTTGCGCAGTATTACCATGTGCTGAGCTGGCGCAGCCTGCCGCTGCGTCTGGCGGCCACCCTGGCCGCCGGTCTGCCGGAGGACAGCCGCAGCCTGATGCGGGTGCATGGCCGGACCGTGCCCTTTTCCACGGAGCTGCAGGCTTATGCTGCGGACCGCCTGACCCAGGTGGTCTGGTGGCTGCACAGCGATGCATCGAAGCCGCCCTCTGTGGTGGCCGACCTGATGGGCATTTCCGCCGGAGACGACGGCAATGTGCAGAGCTACGACAGCCCGGAAGCATTTGATGCCGCTCTTGCGGCCCTGAAAGGAGGTGGTTGACAATGTCGGAAGGCATTGAAATGGCGAAAGCCTATGTGCAGATCGTGCCCTCGGCGCAGGGCATCCGTGCTGCGCTGACCGACGTTTTCGGCGAGGAGACCGACGGCCTGGGCGAAAAGACCGGCCAGAGCATCGGTGCACAGCTGGTCGGCACGATCAAAAAGGTCGTGGCCGCGGCAGGCATCGGCAAGCTCATCTCGGACTCCCTCAACATGGGCGGTGCACTGCAGCAGAGTATCGGCGGAATCGAAACACTGTTTGGCGCAGGCGGCCGCAGCATCGAAGAATACGCCCAGTCTGTGGGCAAGTCTGTGGACGAGGTCAAGGATGAATATGCATCCCTGATGCAGTCCCAGCAGATCGTGTTCGACAACGCCAAACAGGCCTACAAGACCGTGGGCCTGTCCGCCAACGATTACATGGAGCAGACCACCAGCTTTGCAGCCAGCCTGCTGTCCAGCGTAAGCCACGACACCAATGCTGCAGCCCAGCTGGCCAACATGGCCATGGTGGACATGGCTGATAATGCCAATAAGATGGGCACGGATATGCAGGATATCCAGAACGCCTATCAGGGCTTTGCAAAGCAGAACTATACCATGCTGGACAACCTGAAGCTGGGCTACGGCGGCACGCAGGCTGAAATGCAGCGCCTGCTGAAGGACGCAGAGAAGATCTCCGGCGTCAAGTACGACCTGGGCAACCTGGCCGACATGTACAGCGCCATCCACATCATCCAACAGGAGATGGACATCACCGGCACCACAGCCAAGGAGGCGTCCACCACCCTGACCGGCAGCTTTGCTTCCATGAAAGCCGCGGCTGAAAACGTGCTGGCAGCGTGGTCCACCGGTGCGGACCTGACAGAGCCACTGCAGGCGCTGGCCGACACGGCGCAGACCTTCCTCGAAGGAAACCTGCTGCCCATGATTGGCAACATGCTGCAGGGCATCCCGCAGCTGGTGTATACGCTGGTCCCGACGATCTTGCAGTCCGGCACCGATCTGCTCAACTCGCTGGCCGAGGGCTTTGCGCAGGGCATCCCGGATTTTCTGTCCAATGCCCTGCCGCAGCTGCTCTCTTTCACTGAGGAGCTGCGCGCCAACGCGGGCGAATTCGTGAATGCGGGCCTGAACATGATCACCCAACTGGTGAACGGCCTGATCGCAGGCCTGCCGGACCTGATCGCCTATGTGCCCGATATCATCATCAACATCTGCGGCATCATCAACGACAACATGCCGAAGATCCTTGCGCAGGGCGTCTCGCTCATCGTGCAGCTGGTGGTTGGCATCGGCAAGGCGGTGCCCGACCTGCTGGCAAACTGGAAGAAGATTTTACAGGCGGTGCTCTCGGTCATTTCGGCCGTCAACTGGCTGAACATCGGCAAGAGCCTGCTCACCCACATCGCAAGTGGTGTCAAGAGCATGGGCTCCAGCCTGCTGGCGGCCTTCAAGGGTGGCTTTTCCAGCGCCCTGAAGTGGCTGTGGGAGCTGCCCGGAAAGTTGTTCCAGCTGGCAAAAACCGCGATCCAGAACTTCATCAACGGTCTGACCGGTGCCGGGTCGGTGGCCACTGCTGTCACGGCAGGCCTCGACCTGGCCGAGACCGCCAGCGGCGATGATTCCGGCCTGAATGACTGGATCGGCGCGAACTCCGACCTCGCCGACAGTGCCCAGGATATGGCGGATATCGCTATCCCGGCCTACACCAAATCCGGCGACGCGGCGGCCGCATCCAGCAAGAAGACCAAGACAGCCGCGCAGAAGGCAGCGTCGGCGGTCGAGTCCTACTCTGACACCGTGACCGAAATGCTGGGCAAGGTCACCCGCACCACCCAGACCACGAACGAACTCCTCTCCGACGGCACCCGCCAGCAGAAAAAGGTCATCACCGAGACCAGCCGCCAGCTGGTGGATGGCATCCTGAAGGACATCAAAACTGTGACGACCATCGGCGCAGACGGCAAGAAGACCATCCAGCAGACCATGGAGACCGTCCGCGAGACGGCCCTCTCGGTCACTTCGACTTTTGATGCTGTGGTGGACGGCATCCAGACCAACACCAAAACTGTCACCGAGACGCTCACCGACGGAACGACCCAGCAAAAGCAGGTCATCACCGAGACGCAGACCGAGGTGCTGAACGGGATGCTCGTGACGGTGGAGCGCACCAGGACCATCGCCGCAGACGGTACCGAATCCGTTGCTGAGACCATCAAGCAGGCCAGCGCCGACAGCTTTTCCGGCCTGACGAAGGGCTGGCAGGAGGAAGCTGAAAAGGGGGTGCTGGGCACCTTCGACACGCTGGTGACAGCCGTGAAGAAGCAGGACTGGCAGTCCGTCGGCAAGTGGGTGCTGTCCACCCTGTACAACGGCCTTGCGCCGGAGACCAAGCAGCTCATCGACGACACCGGCAAGGCCCTCATTCAGCAGGTGAACGGCGTGCTGAAACAGGGCGTCAGCCAGCTGGCAAACGGTGCCTGGAAGCTGGGTGGCCAGATCTGCGACGGTCTGACCAGCGGCCTCGGTGACGTCATCAGTCGCTTCTCCGGCCTGGGCGGCACTCTGACCGACATTTTTTCTGGCTTGAAAGCCCCGATCACTGCAGCGGCTACGGCCATCAGCAAGGGCCTGCAGGGCGGGCTGCTCTCCAGCTTCCCGTCCATCCTCGCATCGCTGGGCAGCCTGATCGGCTCCATCGGCTCTGCTTTTGTGGGCATGCTGCAGGCCATCGGCGCGGCGCTTTTCCCGACGGGCTTCGGTGCCCCGCAGGCGATTTTGATGATCGCAGCCGGTGCAGCTCTGGCGGCCACCATTGCGGCCATCGTGGCCAGTATCGGCGGCTCCTTTAAAAAGAGCGCCATCAGCACCGGCTCGTCCGGCACCGCAGGCAGCACCGTCACCGGCGCGTCCTCCTCGCTGTGGGACTACGAGAAGACCGCGCCGCTGCCCCAGCGCACCCAGCGGCCCAACATCGAAGTGAACCAGTATATCTACAGCAAAGCGCAGACGGCCGCCGACCTGATGCGTGAAGCGCAGTATGAGCAGGAAAGGGCGGTGCTGCAGGGTGTTTGATGCCGTTTTTACCACCAGCGACGGCCAGAGCTTCGCCTTTGGCTACGCTGCAGGCGTGCTCTGGAGCTGCGACCCGCTGGGCGACCTGCCCGTGGATCTGGAGACCAGCCAGGGCTACCAGCAGGTGGGCGCGACAGTGGAGAGCCGGAGCATTTCCGGCGTCACCCGCACCATCACCGGCCGCATCCTGCGCAACGCCGATTACTGCAAGCGTCAGCTGCGGGACATCTTTGCGCCATCCGTCACCGGGCGGCTCACCGTGGCCGGGAAGTATTACTGCGACGCCGAGGTGCAGCGCTGCCCGGCCATCAGTGCTGCGCTGCGCTGGCCGACGTTCAGTTTTCAGCTGTACTGCCCGAACCCCTACTGGCACAGTGTAACCGAAACGCTGGCCGCGACCATTAAGGTGACGCCCGTGTTCCGGCTGCCTGCGTGCTACACCTCGCACCAGTACGGCATCCGGGAGCAGGCCAGCTACATCCGCATCCTCAACGATGGTCTGGACACCCAGAACTGGAAGCTCTCGCTGACCGCCCGCGGCGATGTGGTCAACCCCGGTGTCATCAACCCGGAAACGGGCGAATCTCTGCGCTTCGTCACGACCCTGCAGGACGGCGACGAGCTGCAGGTCTACCGGGAAAACGGCCAGCTCCGGGTGGAGCAGGTCATCGACGGCAAAAACTACGACGTCTTTGCCGTGCTGGACGAGAGCAGCGACCTCTGGACCGTATATCACGGGGCACAGGCATGGCAGCGCACGGCGGATTCCGGTGACAGCTGGCTGTTTCTGTCGCTGACCATGCACGCCGCGTTCACCACGATCATCACGGAGGAAACCCATGGCTGATATTACATCTGCCCTGACTGCATCCGGGCACAAAAGCATCTGCGTTTACGATGCCCAGCTGCGGCCGCTGGGGCGCATCGAGAGCTGGGTGTCTCTGGTGTGGCCGGAGCGCTATAACGTCTACAGCAATGTGCAGGGGGCCCAGCTGGAGCTCCACGACACCACCGCCCTGCAGGCTCTCTGCCGCCCGGACCGGTATCTCTGGCTGGTCGGCAGCGACCGGCTCATGCGCATCGTGTCGGCCCAGAAAGCCGACCGCAAGCTGGTCATCTCCACAAAGGATGCCGCCTGTATCCTCGACGAGCGGGTCAGCATGGACACTCTGAGCAGCTTTACCGTGGAGGACACGCTGCGGGGTCTGGTGTCCGGGGCCGCCGCATGGCCCTGTCTGGAACTGGGCGACGCTGCAGGTCTGACCGACACCTACACCGGCGAAGTCAAGCCCGGCAGCCTGCTCTCCATCGCCGAGCAGGTGTGTCAGGAGCTGGACATCGGCTTCCGGGTGCGGTTCGACCAGCCGCAGAAAAAGCTGCTGTTTGAGCTGTACCGGCCCAAACTGGACCCCAACGCCCGGTATGCGCCGCAGTACGGCAACCTGACCGACCTGACCTACACCGAGAGCATCACGGACTACAAAAACATCTGTACGGTCGTGGGCGCAGACGGAACAGTGACCGTCGGGGCTACCGGCAACACCGGCGCGGCCCGGCGGGAGATGCTGCTGGACGCCTCCAGCAAGAAAAAAGAGGACAGCCAGTCCCAGGCGGATTACCTGGCAGCCCTGCGCACGCTGGGCGAGCAGGAGCTGGCAAAACACCAGCGGCTGGAAAACTTCCGCTTTACCCCCACCGGCCCCGTTACCGTGGGCAAAGTGGTGGCGGCCAGCCTGCCCGGCACGGATATCCAGGCGGCGGCCCGCATCACGGCAGTCACCCTGCAATCTCAGAAAGGCGAGAACTCGGTTACCACCGAGATCGGCACGCCCATCCTCAGGAGGAAAAACACATGAGCATCATTACCTATCCGCTGGACGGTGTGACCTACAGCGCCGAAGATGTGGCAACGTACCTGTGCACCCGTACCTCCGGTGTCTACGCGAAGGACAGCAATTTCGCCGCCAGCATCACCGGAACCCGGCAGGTCACCATTGCACCGGGCCTTGCCTGGATGAACTACGACGACTTCAAGGGCGTGTCCGTCTGTAGCCGGGAGGACACGGTGCTGACCGTGCCCGACGCCGACAGCACCCTCAACCGCGTGGACCGTATCGTGCTGCAGTTCGACACGGCATCCAACATCACCGCCATCCGGCTCAAGACCGGCACGCCTGCCGTGGCCGCCCAGCCGCCCGACATCCTGCAGAACCACAACCAGTATGAGCTGGGTCTGTGCACGATCTCTGTGCCCGCAGGCAGCGCTGCCATCACCGCCGCGAACCTCACCGACACCCGCGCGGACGAAGACGTCTGCGGCGTCATGCGGGACGGAGTGACCGGCATCCCGACAGCGCAGATCATCGCCCAGTGGCGGGCGGCGCAGGCGGCACAGGAAGCGGATGCCCGGCAGCAAACCGAAAATCAGCTGACGGCGGCTCAGCAGAAATTTGATGCTCAGATGTCCACCATGCAGCAGCAGTCCGGTGAACTGAGCGCTGAGATCAAAAAGCTGCAGGACGGCGGTTTTTACACCAAAGAAGAAGCAGACGCAAAGTTCGGCAAGCCCTACACCCTCCCCGCCGCCACATCCACAGCTCTGGGCGGTGTCAAGCTGAGTGAGGATTTCACAGCCGACGAGGACGGCACACTGCATCTTGCAGGCGGTACTGCCCTGGGCCCTTACCCCGTGGGCAGCATCTACCAGAGCACCGATGCCGCCAGCCCTGCTGCTCTGTTTGGTGGAACATGGGAACAGATTGCATCAAATAGAGTTTTGATGGGCACAACTGATTCATCAAAAGCTGGTTTTACTGTAGAAGCTGGGTTGCCTAACATTGTATTTAATCTAAACGACAACTATTTCGGCGAATCCCCAACGGGTACAGGAGGGGTGTCTGTGTCAGTTCGAGGTAGTACATATCTTCGCTCTGGTGGTAATATGCCAGCTGCATATGGAAATGTGTCGTTTGACGCATCTGGTTCCAGTTCTATCTACGGCAATAGTAGAACTGTTCAGCCGCCTGCCTACTATGTGTACATCTGGCGGCGGGTGGCGTAATGGAAGGAGGAATGAAGCATGAAGATCATTGACGAGACCGGGGCGGTCATCACGAACCCCGACCTGACGGCGGGCTATCTTGCCGCCGACACCGAGGCGGTGGAACACCCGGCGCAGGACGCCGTGGAGGAGTTGAGCCACTACGAGACGGTGGCAGAGTACCCCAACGGCGGCAAAGACGTGCGCAAGGTCATCGACCGTGCCGCCGTCCCGGCAGCGCCCGCGTGGACCGAGCAGCTGCCCATCCAGCGGTACATCCGCTACACGGCGGAGGAGCTGGCCGCGCAGGAGGAGGCCCGCAAGCAAGCCGAGCAGATGGCGCAGCTGCCCACCACCGAGGAGCGTATCGCGGCGCTGGAAGCGGCCATGCTGGACCTGCTGGCCGGAGAGGAGGGGTGATACATGGTCAAGTTTTATGTGACGCAGATCAGGCTGCACCAGTTCGACGGTGCATTTACCATCGAGGACGTGCCTGCAAAGTGGCGGGCAAGGGTACAGGCGGCATTGGACAAGGAGGCTGACGGCAATGGCTAAAACCATCATGGACGTATCCAAGCATCAAGGCGTCATCGACTGGGCAAAGGTCAAGGCCAGCGGCCAGATTGACGGCGTGATGCTGCGCGCCATGGGCAACAGCGCAGAGGGCAAGCCCAGCAAGCCGTACACCGACCCGCAGTTTGCCCGCAACTATGCCGAGTGCAAACGGCTGGGCATCCCCTGCGGCGTGTATGGCTATTTCAAGGCCACCAACAAAGCACAGGCCGACAAGGAGCTGGCCTATTTCCGCAAGCTGCTCACCGGCAGAAGATTTGAACTGCCGGTGGCGGTGGACATTGAGGACGAGGTGCAGCAGCCGCTGGGCAAGGCTGCACTGACCGACATTGCCGCCCACTGCCTGAGCACGGTGGAAAGTTGGGGCGTGTATGCCCTGCTGTACACCGGCCTGTGGTTCGGCCAGACATATCTCTACATGGGCGGTGCCGCCCTGAAGGCTTATGATGTCTGGCTGGCAGCCTACCGCAGCGTTAAGCCCACACCCGGCTGGCCCTTTGGCATGTGGCAGTATACCAGCACCGCACACGTCCCGGGTGTTGTAGACGCCACCCCGGGTAAGACCACTAATGTCGATTTGAGCCGCGCATACAAGGACTACGCCGGTATTATCCAGCGCGCCGGGCTGGGCGCGGTGAGGGGGTGAGAGCAATGGAGAGCATTTTGTCTGCGGTCATCGCCGGTGCGGTGACGCTGATCGGCGTGCTGATTGCCAACAGCCGCAGCCAGGCCGTAACCGACACGAAGCTGGAGGAGCTCACCCGCGAGGTGCGGGAACACAACAACTTCGCCCGCCGCGTGCCCATTCTGGAAGAACAGATGAAGGTGGCGAACCATCGCATCGCTGATCTCGAAGAAAACGAGAAGAAAGGAATTTGACCATGGAAGCAGCACTGAATAATATCCTGAACGTTATCCCCGCATGGGCTGCCTGCATCCTGATGCTGGGCGGCTTTGCCTTTTACGTTACCGGCGCGGTCCGTCTGGGCTATGGTGCCAGCGTGCGCCCGCTGGTGCTGGACCTGATCGAGCGCGCAGAACATGAGATTCAGGGCACCAAGCGCGGTGCCGAGCGCAAGGCATGGGTCGCCGCAAAGCTGCGCGCCGCGCTGGATGCCAGCAAGTTCGGCCGGATGATCTCGTGGGCCATCACCGATGAGACCATCGGCAAGGTGATCCAGTTCTGCTTTGACCGGGCCAAGGCTGCGGTCAGCAAGCAGTAACGTCTATACATAGCAACAGCCCCGGGAGCCATCTGGCCCTCGGGGCTGTTTTTGTTTGCGCGGCTTATTTCGACGCTTTACGACGGATATCGACGTAATTAGCACATTTTGGCCATCTTTCGGTTAAAGTTGACCCGAAATGATGTGCAAATTATGACTACCACCGAATCATCTGCCCAAATCAATGATTTGTTGCGCCCGATGGGCATCACGCGCAACATGAGCGCCTACAGCACCCTGCAGCAATGCCTGGAGCTGATCTGTGAGCAGGAGGACCGCCTGCAGGCCGTGGAGAAGGATATTTATACACCCATTGCCGACCGGAAGCAGTGCGACCCCAAAGCAATCCAGAGCACGATTCGCCGGGCCGCCAAGGTGGCATGGGCCACGAACCCTGCCTATGTGCAGCAGCTGGCGGGCTACCCGCTGACCGGCACGCCATCAGCGGTGCAGTTCATTGAGATGCTGTATAACGCGCTGGTGCGGATGTAACAAAATGGCCGCCGTGGATGCAAAAATAAAGCCCGATGGTTCATATGGCACCATCGGACTTTTATGTTGGCGACCGTGTAGGCAACTAGCGAAGTCTCGCGCGGTCTGTGACGCTTTTTTAAATCTGTTGCAATGGAAAATCCCCCGCAGTTTTCACGAAACTACGAGGGATTTTCTTGGCGGAGTAGGAGGGATTTGAACCCTCGCGCCGTTGTTTAGACGACCTACGCCCTTAGCAGGGGAGAAAAATCAAGCACTTTCAAACGAACTGCCGCACAAAAAAGGAGTGTTCATGTAATGTTTTGGAAGTGCATTTTCTCGCCATCCATTGCAAATCCCTCATTTTATGCCCCGTCGCATTTTGGCAAATCTCGACCTTTTGCAACGCTTTTCAGCGTTTTTGGCGCAATTCGACACTTTTCGTTTACACTCTTTCTTGGATATTCCACAAACCGGAAAGGATGTGTTTAAAAGTGCCCATCACTGATTCGTCCACGCTCTCGCTGCGTGTTGCTCAAACGCTCCGGCCTCTGGGCATTATTCGCAGTATGCGCTCTTACTCCATCCTTGCCGACTGCCTTCAGCTCATCTGGGAACAGGAGGACCGGCTGGAAGCCGTCCAGAAAGAAATCTATGACCCTGTCGCCGAAAAGCACTGCAGTGACTGGACGGCGATTCAAAGCACCATCCGCCGGGCCGCACAGACCGCATGGCACACCAACCCTTCCCGTGTGCAGGAGCTGGCTGGCTATCCGTTGGACGGTTGCCCCAGTGCTGTACAGTTCCTTGAGATGCTGTACAATGACTTGGTGCGCAGCTGATTATTTCAACTTGTTCATGGCGTCCAGCTTTTCTTCCAGGGGGATGTGGGTGTAGCCCAGCGTGACCGCATAGTCCGTGTGGCCCAGCACTTCCTTTATAATTGCCGGGGCGACCTTCTCCACAGCCAGCAGCGTGGCCGTGGTGTGGCGCAGGCAATATGGTGTCATGTCTGGTTGCAGGCCTACACGCTGGGCCATGTCGTGCCACTCGGCATAGAAGGTTTTCTCGTCCACTTCACACAGCCTCTTGATGCCGCTGCGGTAGGCCTCCCGCACAAGCGGCATGATCTTATCCGGGAAGATGATCTGCCGGGCCTTGCCGGCGTCCGTTTTGATGCCGCCGGTGCAGTACTGCTCGGCCAGATGGGTATTTGCCTTCAGGATGGTCAGCATCTCGCCGGTACGCATTCCGGTGTAGGCCATGATGAGCCAGTACCGGCTGAACTCGTGGCCGGCATCGTAGTCCTGCCAGATCCGTTGAACCTCGTCCTCGGTCAGGGCGGTGCGCGTGCTGGCACTGATCGGCGGCAGATCCAGCAGCTTGGAGTAATCCTTATCGGCATACTCGTACTTGAGGGCCAGCGTGTACATCTTGCCCAGCAGGGCCTTGATATCCCGCTTGGGGTAGTACCCGCCCTCTCGGGCGTCCACGATCGGCTGCAGGTGCGCATAGCGCAGGTTCCGGATCTTGGCGTTCTTCAGCGGCTCCAACGCGGCCCACGCGGTGCGGTAGTGGCTGGCCTTGTCCTTGCTCAGCTTGGGCAAAGTCTGCGCACAGATCATCTCCCACAGCTCCTGCAAGGTAGCATCCTGGGCGAACTCCTGCCCGTTCAGCACCACTTCGCGCATCTCCGGCAGGGCCTGCACGGCATCCCGCTTGGTCTTGAAGCCGCTGCGGATCTTGTGGTAACGCACACCATCCTTATAGATGTTGATCTCGGCACGCCACTTGCCGGCATTGCCGTACTGGTAGACACTCCCCTCCCCGTTCGACCGGGCACGGGGCTTCCGTGTGGCCACCAGCTTTGCGCCGCACCAACAGCACCATGCTGCACCGTCTGGCAGCTCCTTGTGGCATTTCAGGCATTCAAACATTCTTTTCACCTCCAGAAGGGTACACTTTGACAAGCCTGCCCTTTTGGAGTACAATAACAGTTGGTTAGGTTGTCTTGTACCCTTGTGGGCAAGCCATTCTATAAACGCTCTCGGTGTTGGTAGCACCGGGGGCGTTTTTTTTAGCCATTCGCAAGTTGTTCAAACTTGGCGAGGTTCAGTTTGTAGACTTTTTCCTTGCCAGACCGCTGGACAAGGAGAAGTCCATACTGCTCGATCTCTTTCAGACGGATCATCAAGGTGGTGCGAGAAAGCTCGGTGCAGGCGATCAGTGTGCTGGTTGAGGTTCCTTCGTCTGAGAACAAACTCGCCTGAATCAGATAATACGAAAGCTCATACAGCGTTTTTGTATTAAGAATCGCACTCTGCTTCAAAAGGCTGCGATAACGCTCAAGATCATGTGCACGCTCAGACAATGCCGAATCCAACTTCACGATGGCTTCCTGCACAACTTCCAGGAACCAAAGAACAAACGGTGTGATATCTCCGTAATTGCGCGGATCATTGCAGAGTTTAAACGCATCATCATACTGCGTAAGGTTTTCTTTTACGGTGTAAGAAAGCCGGTATGCAATGAGCGGGTCAAGTTCCTGCGTCAGCAAAAAGCTGCTGATAAACCGTGACAGCCGGCCATTTCCGTTATAGAACGGGTGAATATAGCCAAACAGATAATGTGCTGCACCGGTCCGGATGAGTAAATCAATGGAATCGTCCTTGATGAAATCGAGCACCGTCTGCACTGCGGACTGGATTGCACTCTCTGGAACAATGCCCTGATGGATCTCTTTTTGCGCAGCATTGGTCACAGAAACCGCCTCTTTCCGGAAAATCACACCGTCCGGAGCATCATGCGGATTTTCCTCGACGACCTCCCGCAGCACAAGGTCATTGTAGATGTCACGCACATCCTGACAGGTATCCAGCTTGAGGGATGCGCAGTCCATGAGCATTGAGTACTTCATGACCAACCCATGAAACCGGCGATCCGATTTTTTCTCGCTCAGCTTTTCCAGAACCTCTGTGATTTCTTTCCGGGTGCTGTTGACACCTTCGATTTTATTGGTGAGCACAATTTCATCAATGAGGCACTTCATTGTAAACTGCCCGATCGCCACCGGCGGAAGTTTTGCGCGCAGTGCACGAATGTTTTTATCCGCCTTGTGAATGCGGATGATCATGTGCAGCATCTCCGTGCTCTGGCAGATAAAGGCCGGATGCTCCCCGATCATGAAGTCCAGATGAATGGTGTCCTGCTGCGAAAAGCGCTCCTGATAGATTGATTCATAATCCTGCGGTGCTTTGTAACGGAGCTTATAGAGCGACTCGTACTGCATTTTATCACCTCACATTCATTTTTACCCAAAAAACAATAAAAAAGCAGTCAAATCATAGTTTCATTAACGGATTTATATCATTTCCGTTAATGAAGGTCAAGTTTTTTCAAAATAAGTGTTGCATTCACCACAAAAAAATCAATGAATCTCACACCAGCCCGCGGCAAAAGCCAACGGCCAGTCCTTCGATTTCAATATCTTCCAGATCCGGGCCGGTGTAGACCAAGGGCGGGCAGACGGACGGATTGTCCGCGATCAGCTGCACCACGCCATTCTGGTAGTAGCAGTGCTTGAGAGTAGCCTCCTCGCCGATGCGCACCGCGGCGATCTGGCCCTGCTCCACTTCCGGCTGGCTGCGGATGCACACCACGTCACCGTCGCAGATGGTGGGTGCCATGCTGTCTCCATGGCATTCCAGTGCAAAGTCTGCGTGCCACGCCGCCGGGACGCCAATGTAGCTCTTGACGTTCTGCTCTGCCGTAATCGGCGTACCGCACGCAATGCTTCCAATCAGGGGCACCTGCACCATCTCCGGCATCTCCACAAACCCCGGCGGGATGGGACGAGGGGCAGGCTGGTCAATCACAATCGGGTCAGCTATCTTAATATCCGTGCGACCATACAGATAGTTCATATCCACATTAAACAGGTCAGCGATTGCCTCCATGGTCTCAAACCCCGGCTCTCGCTCCCCACGCTCATACATGTTTACACTGCTCTTGGATAGCTCTAACTCGTCCGCAAGCCGCTGCTGTGACCAGCCTTTTTCACGGCGCAGCGATTTCAGCCGCTCTGCAAAAGTTGCCATTTGGCCACCTCCCTATATTATTACAATCAAATAATAGCACATATCGTGCACAAATTCAAGCACAAAAAGTGCACTATCATTTTATGCACATTTTGTGTACTCTGCGAATAGATTTCTTTCTCCATTTTGAGTACAATAAGTGCACAGAAAGGAGGTGACCACCACAGATGGACAGTAAGACAATCGGCCATAAGCTGCGTGCGCTGCGTGGTGAAATGGACGCAAAAACCGTTGCTGATGCGCTTGGAATCAGTACTTCGGCGCTTTTTATGTACGAGCGTGGCGAACGTATCCCCCGCGATCAGATCAAGAAGCGCATCGCCCAGTACTTCGGCCAGAGTGTCGAAGAAATTTTTTTCGCAGAGTGAGTACATATTGTGCTCATTCCAAAGGAGGTGAAGAAGATGAAAATCGAAATCATTGGCAAACCCAAAGAAATTGCCGCCCTTGTATTAGCGGTACAAGAGCGGCAGTCTCAGGTTGTAAATCAGTTAGTACTTAACCCCGTTCACAATACATCCCGGGTGCAGAACAACACTTCCCAGATCAACACTCTGGCAGGTGACCGTTCCGAAGATATCCAGTGAGCCACGATTCTGGATGGCATCCGCCTTCAGAACGCCATGAATTGCAGCATGAGCTCCTTCCTCAACCAGCAAATCACCCTTCATGATTCCATGAAGAATAAAATATGCGGGAGCCTTTACTGTAACAGAACCATTCAAAACACCGGTAACATCCAAATCGCCGTACTTTCCGCTCAAAATGATATCATCCGTCACAACATCAGGAATTTTGTGATTGTAATTTATTTTCATTTCTTTCACCCCCCTTCTTCGCTCAATTATAGCACGGAAAGGGAGCCACCCACAAGGAGGTACATCTCACATGAACGACATCATCTTATCCACCCAGAACGGCGAACCGGTGGCATCCAGCCGGGACGTTGCCAAGCGCTTCGGCAAAGAGCACAAGCACGTTCTGGCGGCTATCCGTCAACTTTTAGTGGCCGAAAATTCGGCTACTAAATTCTTCCACGAAACTGCGTTCGAGTATCGCGGCCAGAAATTCCCGGAATACCTTATGAACCGCGACGGCTTCAACCTGCTGGCCATGGGCTTTACCGGCAAGGAAGCCGTGCAGTGGAAGCTGAAGTACATCGAAGCCTTCAACCAGATGGAACAGCAGCTGGCCGGGCGGCCCGTGGCGTGAAGGGAGCTTGACTATGGAAAAGACCCCGTTCCCCACCACGCTGGATGAGCTGGAGACCTACCCCCAGCAGACCCTGACCGCCGAGCAGGTGGCGCAGTTCCTGGGCTGCAGCGTGCAGTCCATCCGCAGCCAGGCGCAGATCGACGCCGGAGCCCTGGGCTTCCCGGTGATCCTGTACGGCAGTACCATCCGCATCCCGCGTCTGGGCTTTATCTACTTCATGCGCTATGGCCGCACCAGCGTCCAGAAGCGCAGCTACAAGTAAGGAGGACATTATGACCACCACAATTATCCCCGCCCGTGAACGGGCGCAGGCCCCCATCGGGTGCGCGTATGTTGCACCGCTGTTCTGGAACAAATGGTTCCGCTGGGATGGGTGCCGGGCATCCGGCTGCTATCAGCTGGGCGGACGCACTCAGGACGAGCACCACACCGGCCTGCAGGTTTTCGCAGATGGCGAGTGGCACCCGGTCAAGGCATTTGCCTCTGATTGGTGCGAGCCGTGGGAGACCTGTGAGATCAAGGACCTTCTGGGAGAGGAGATTGAAGCATGAAGCTTAAACCTGTAGTCCTGCAATGGGCCGCCGTCGCCTGCGGCGCGGTCGGCCTGCTGTACGCTCTCGGCATCGAGGGCGGCGCACAAATCGGCCAGCCCATCACGGACGGCGAGTTCGTCACCGCGATGGTGCTGATCCTGGCAGCCATTGCGCTGGGCCGTCTGAGCTTCGCGCTTGAGGATGCCCAGGAGCGCCGGAGTCCTTACGGCAAAATCGACCGCCGGCACGCCCGCAACCCGGAATACCCGGAGGACCAGGAGCGCGGAGCATGAGCGCGCGTGAATATTATCACCATGTCATGTGGTACACCGTTTGGGATGCTAAGACAGGCGAGCTGGTGGCGGCGGGAACGTCTGCCATGTGTGCCGCCAAGCTGGGCTATAAAAACGCCGTGAGCTTTTCAGCTGCCGTCTGCCACTGGTTCAAGGATGGCAAGAAACATCTCAAGTACATCTACCAGCGGGAGTACATCCCCCGCAGCGAGGTGGACAGTCTGATTCCACCGGCACCCCATAGACACAAAAAGGCCTGCCCGTGCGCCAACACGGACAAGCCCAAAGGGTGATGGATTTTCTACTCCCCATCACCCTGATGATATCACATCGGAAAGGATTTTACAATGAAAGGCATTCTGATTGAACCGGGCCGCGACCCGGAACCGGCAAACCTGCCGGATACCCTCTCTGCCATGGAGACCCGTCTGGGCGGCATGGTGGAGCACTACATCTTCCCGCGCACCCCGGCGGTGCTGTTCTTCCGCACGGCAGGCCAGCCCGTCAACCGCGTTGTGCGCGGCCAGCCTCTTTGCGGCACCATCTTCTGCTACGGCTGGCGCGGCGGTGACATCAAACCGCTGTCCGGCGCTCTGCTCACCGAGATGCTCGACCGCCTGAAGGACACGGAGGTGCGAGTATGAGCGGAGACATCATCGTGCAGAACCACAACAGCGTTTTCTACGCCTACCACAAGGGGCGGTTCTGGCGCTGGGATGATGCCCGGAATGTTTGGAAAGAGAGCCATCTGATGGCGGCAAAATTCGAACGTGCCCGGGCCGCGCTCAAGACGCTGACGCCGGAGGTCTTCTTCTCCGATGGCGCGGAGTTCGCCCTGCTGGACGAGTACGAGATTCCCCTTGACATGGCCGAGGCGCTCAAGAACGCCAAGCCCTGCAAGAACGCGCCCATTGACCCGGTGGAAGAATCCCCTACATCCTCCGCGCAGTGTTCGGGTGCTGCCACTGCTGCGGAAAGCCAAACTGCGGCATCCCCGGCAGTGTCGGCGGCATCAACCCCTATGACGGAGACGGCAGTTGCTGCTCCAAACTCCGCAGCTCTGAACAGTGCCGACGAAAGCGCACCTGCACCCTCGAATATCTCTCCCTCTTTTGATTACTCCGGTCTCCCTGCTCAGACGGTCGATACCCTTCACATGGCCGAGAATCAGTACGCGCAGGGCAAGAAGATGACCGAGACCGGCCTGCGTTGGATGGTCAATGCCGTTTCGATGGCCCATGACGCCCTGTGCAGCACCGTTGTCCAACAGTTGGACAACGGCCAGTTTGCCCCGAAGGAAGATACCTTCCGGGCATGGTGCGCAAGCATCTCTCTCAGCAAATCCTCCGCCTATAACCTTCTGCGGGTCGCCGAGAGGTTTGGCAGCATCGAAATCGACGGCAAGTCCATTCTGGACGTCCAGCCTGCCACTCTGCTGTACGAAGCAGCCAAACCCAGCGCCCCGGCGGAACTGGTGCAGAAGGTCACTACAGGCCAGATCACCAGCAGCGCCGAGTACCGCGCTGTTCTGAAAGAAAATCAGCAGCTGCGCACCGACCGGGTGAACGCTATGAATCAGGCCGAGCGGGAGAAGCAGCGTGCCGATGCCGCTGTGTCTGAAATCGGCGAGAGGGACAAGACCATCAAGTCCCTGATTGACCGCTCCGAAGAAGCCGACGCCCGGGCGGACAACATGGAATCCAAGTATAAAGCCGCGCTGGCTGATGTGCAGGGGCTGACCGAGAAAAACTCTCACCTTCAGCAGAGCTACGAGTATGCCAATGAGGCATACAAAACCGCAGATGTCCAGCGCCAGCAAGCCGAAGCCCGTGCCAAGAACGCCGAGAACCAGCTTTCCGGCTCCCGGCAGGTGGCCGAAGCGGCCAAGCTCCGGGCGGACAAGCTGCAAGCCGAAAATACCGCTTTGAGAAAGCAGCCCATCACCGCCGTGGTGGACGAAGAAGAAGTAGACCGCCGCGCAGGCGAAAAGGCCTACGAGATCGCGGCCGGCATGACCGCCGACTACAAGGTCCAGCAGGAACAGGACGCCCGGGACGCTTATGACAGCATCCTCATGGCGGGCCGCTCCATGCTGAACACCTGGCAGATCGCCAAACCGTCGCTGCGCAAGCTGCCACCGGAACAGCGGGAGGCCGCTGCCAACCAGATCATCCGCACACTGGGACAAATTCAAGGGGAGGTATCCACATGTCTGTAAAAATCACGGCTCTGGAAGCCGAAAACGTCAAGCGCATCAAGGCCGTTGCGCTCACCCCGTCGCCCACCGGGCTCACTATTGTGGGCGGCAACAACAATCAGGGCAAGACCAGCGTTCTGGACGCGCTGGCGTGGGCTCTCGGCGGCGACCGTTTCCGCCCGGACGCCGCACAGCGGGACGGTGCGGTAGCCCCGGCGCATCTGAAAGTGAAGCTCTCCAACGGCGTTGTGGTGGAGCGCAAGGGCAAGAACGCCAGCCTGACCGTCACCGACCCCACCGGGCGGCGCAGCGGGCAGCAGTTGCTGAACGCCTTTGTGGAACCGCTGGCGCTGGACCTGCCCCGCTTCATGGACGCCAGCGACAAGGAAAAGGCGGACATCCTGCTGCGGATCATCGGCATCGGTGCTGAACTGCACACCCGTGACATGGAGATCAAGGCCCTGTACGACAAACGAACCTTCACCGGTCAGCTGGCTGCCCAGAAAAAGCACTTTGCCGAGGAACTCATTTCCTACCCGGAAGCCCCGGACGAACCGGTGAGCGCGTCCGACCTCATCCGCCAGCAGCAGGACATTCTGGCCCGGAACGGAGAGAATCAGCGCAAGCGCAACCAGCTGGACAAGCTCATTGATGAAAAGAATCAATTGAATTTCACCTTGCGTGATCTCGATGAAAAAATTGAAGATTTGAAAGAGGAATACGAGCAAACGCAAGCGAAATTTACTGACCTTGAAAAGCAGATATTTCAGGCCCGGAAATCTGCTGCCCAGCTTCAGGACGAATCCACCGCCGAGCTGGAAGCGTCCATCCGGGATATCGAGGACACCAACCGCAAGGTCCGCGCCAACCTCGAAAAAGCCCGCGCCGAGGACGAAGCCGCCCAGTATTCCGGCGAGTACGACCGTCTGACCGAAGCCATCCAGCAGAAACGTGCCGACCGCATGGCTCTGCTGAACGGCGCAGACCTGCCGCTGCCGGGCCTGAGCGTCGAGGACGGTGCCCTTACTTATAAAGGAAAGCACTGGCGGGATATGTCCGGCAGTGACCAGCTGCGGGTGGCCGCCGCCATCGTGCGCCGCCTGAACCCGGACTGCGGGTTTGTGCTGCTGGACAAGCTGGAACAGATGGACATGACCACCCTGCAGGAGTTCTCCGCATGGCTGGAAGCAGAACACCTGCAGGCCATTGCCACCCGGGTCTCTACCGGCAGCGAGTGCCAGATCATCATCGAGGACGGCATGGTGAAGGATACCGACATCACCCCGCCGCCCGTCACCGAAAAGCCCCAGCCCAAAAGCTGGACGAAAGGAGCGTTCTAAATGAGCAAGTACGCAGTCACCAGCGGTATCCAGTCCGCGCCGGTCAAGACCGTGCTGTACGGCCCGGAGGGCATCGGCAAGAGCACCTTTGCCTCCCATTTCCCGGACCCCGTGTTCATCGACACCGAGGGCGGCACCAAGCGGCTGAACGTCAAGCGCCTGCCCCAGCCCACCAGCTGGGCCATGCTGCTGGACGAGGTAGCCGAGGTGCGCAAGGGAAATATCCCCTGCGGCACGCTGGTCATCGACACCGCCGACTGGGCTGAACGGCTGTGCATTCAGGCCGTGTGCGCCAAAGCGAAAGTCAACGGCATTGAGGATTTTGGCTACGGCAAGGGTTACACCTACGTCAAGGAGGAATTCAGCAAGCTGCTGGACGCGCTGGAAGAAGTGCTGAATGCCGGGCACAACGTGGTGGTGCTGGCTCATGCCGCCATCACCAAGTTTGAGCAGCCCGACGCCGTGGGCAACTACGACCGCTGGACCATGAAGACCTCTAAGCAGGTAGCCCCGCTGCTGCGGGAATGGTGCGACATGCTGCTGTTCGCAAACTACAAGACCGTGGTGGAAAAGGCGAGCAGCAGCCCCAACGCCAAGAACAAGGCCAGCGGCGGCAAGCGGGTGCTGTACACCACCCACCATGCCTGCTGGGATGCCAAGAACCGCTTTGACCTGCCGGATGAGATTTCCTTCGATTACGCCGCCATTGCCCACTGCCTGCCCGGCAGCAGCGCACTGACAGCCACGCAGACGCCCGTGCAGCACGCTCCGGCTCCCGCGCCGGAAGCGGATATCCTGCCCAGCCCGCAGCCGGAAACGAAGCCTGTCTCTCATCCCCAGCCGCAGGCCACGCCGCCGATGGAAAGTTCCGAAAAGAGCGTGCTGCTCAGCCTGGGCGTGCCCGAAAAGCTGGCCGCACTGATGAACGCCAACAAAGTCAGCAGCGAAGAACTGCAGGGCGTTGTGGGCAAGCGGGGCTACTTCCCGGAAGACATGCCCATCAAGGACTATCCCGCCGATTTCGTGGAGGGCTGTCTGATCGGCGCATGGCCGCAGGTGTACCAGATGGTGCTCGACAACCGTGACATTCCTTTTTAACAAACTGACAGGAGGACTTACTTATGAACGAAATGAACAACGAAGGCTTTGCTCTGGACTGGGACGACGACCTTACCAACGAACAGCAGGAATTCGTACTGCTGCCGGAGGGCGAGTACCCCTTTGAAGTGACGCAGATGGAACGCGCCCACTTCGAAGGCAGCGCCAAGCTGCCGCCCTGCAAGATGGCAAAACTGACCCTGCGCATTTACGGTGGTGCCAAGGGCGACACCACCGTGACCCACCGCCTGTATCTGCACACCAAGACGCAGGGTCTGCTGGGCGCTTTCTTTGAGAGCATCGGACAGTGCAAGCGCGGTGAGACCTTCCGTCCCCGCTGGGGCAGCGTGGTAGGTGCCAAGGGCATCTGCAAGCTGGGCGTCCGCGAGTACACCAAGCAGAGCGGCCCGCACGCCGGTGAGACCGGCCAGAGCAACGAGGTTCAGCGCTTCCTGCCGCCGCCCGAGCCCAAGGCTGCACCCACCCAGGGCTGGAAGCAGGGGGCATTCTAAATGGCTGAGACACAAACCCTGCGCCCTTACCAGCAGCAGGCCCGTGACCGCATCCATGCCGAGTGGGAAGCAGGGCGCACCCGCACCCTGCTGGTGCTGCCCACCGGCACCGGCAAGACCATCGTGTTTGCGTCTGTGGCCGCCGATCAGGTACGCGCCGGGGACCGGGTGCTCATTCTGGCCCATCGGGGCGAGCTGCTGGAGCAGGCAGCAGACAAGCTGCAGCGTTCCACCGGCCTTGTCAGCGCCGTGGAAAAAGCCGAATCCACCTGTCTGGACAGCTGGTTCCGGGTGGTCGTGGGCAGCGTGCAGACCCTGCAGCGCACCGCCCGGCTGGAACGTTTCCCGCAGGATTATTTCGGCACCATCATCATTGACGAAGCCCACCACGCCATCACCGACGGCTACCGCCGTATCCTCGACTACTTTGACAGAGCCAAGGTGCTGGGCGTCACCGCCACGCCCGACCGCGGCGACATGCGCAATCTGGGCGAGGTGTTCGACAGTCTGGCCTTCGAGTACAAGCTGACCGACGCCATCAAGGAGGGCTATCTGTGCAAGATCATGGCCCAGACCATCCCACTGAAGCTGGATATCACCGACGTTGGTTTTACCAGCGGCGATTACTCGCTGGGCCAGCTGGGCACCGCGCTGGACCCGTACCTCGAACAGATCGCTGCCGAAATGGCCCAGCGCTGCCGTGACCGCAAAACGGTGGTGTTCCTTCCCCTCATCAAGACCAGTCAGAAGTTCCGCGACCTGCTCAACGCGCACGGCTTCCGCGCCGCCGAGGTCAACGGCCAGAGCGACGACCGCAAGCAGGTGCTGACCGATTTCGAAGCCGACAAGTACAATGTGCTCTGCAACTCCATGCTGCTCACCGAGGGCTGGGACTGCCCGTCCGTGGACTGCGTGGTGGTGCTGCGCCCCACGAAGGTGCGCAGCCTGTACAGCCAGATGGTGGGGCGCGGCACCCGGCTTTCTCCGGGCAAGACCGACCTGCTGTTGCTGGATTTCCTCTGGATGACCGACAAGCACGAGCTGTGCCGCCCGGCAGACCTTGTCTGCGAGGACCGCACCGTGGCCCGCCAGATGACCGAAAATCTGGCCCAGACCGGCTGCCCTGAGGACATCGAGGAAGCCGCCGTGCAGGCCAGCGAGGATGTAGTGGCCCAGCGGGAGGAAGCCCTCGCCAAGCAGCTGGAAGAACAGCGCCGCAAAAAGGCCAAGCTGGTGGACCCGCTGCAGTACGAGATGAGCATTCAGGCCGAGGACCTTGCCGGGTATGTGCCGGCTTTTGGCTGGGAAGCGGGCCCGCCCAGCGCCGAGCAGTCTGCCGCCCTCGAGAAGATGGGCATCCTGCCGGACGCCGTAGAATCGGCCGGCAAAGCATCTCTGCTGCTGGACCGGCTGAACAAACGCCGCGCCGAAGGTCTGACCACGCCAAAACAGATCCGCGTGTTGGAACGCTACGGTTTCCAGAGCGTGGGCACATGGAGCTTCGACGCAGCCAAGCACATGATCGACCGCATTGCGGCGCAGGGCTGGCGCGGCGTGCCCAAAGGCGTGAACCCCAAGACCTACACCCCGCCTGCGGAACCGCCCGCCGCACCGGACAGTCCTTTTAACTTTGGATGGTAACGCGAATGGAACATGAAAATGAACTCAAGGAAGCATTGGACTTCATCTCCCCGTCCGCCCTGACCTATGATGAATGGCTCATGGTGGGCATGGGGCTGAAAGACTCCGGCCTGCCGGTGACTGTCTGGGAGCAGTGGAGCACCCGCGACGCAGGCCGCTATCACAAGGGCGAGTGCGTTAAGAAATGGGAGAGCTTTCACGGCGGCGGGGCAAGCCCCGTCACGGCCAGCAGCATCTTTCAGCTGGCTTATTCCCACGGATGGAGCGGCCCCGCAGGCCACGAACTTGATTGGACCGACGACATTTCGGCCGGGCCCGGTGCCCAGCCGGAAGGCCGTCTTGTGGACCCGCGCTGGGTGGAAGCTCACGAGTTGAACCTGCCCGAGCAGTGGGATCCTGCCGACCAGCTCAAGCGCTATCTGCAGGCACTGTTCGAGGAAGATGAGTATGTGGCCTATGTCACCGAAAGCTTCATGGCCGACGACAAGCGCCGCCCGACGCGCGGCAGCTGGAGCCGCACCGCGAAGCAGCTCATCGCCGAGCTGGACACCTGCGGTGGCGACCTCGGCAAGGTGCTGGGCGACTGGGACCCCGAAGTGGGCGCGTGGATCTGCTTCAATCCCGTAGACGGCACCGGCCGCAAGGATGCCAACATCACCGCCTACCGCTACGCCCTCGTGGAGTGCGACAACATGGAGCTGGGCAAGCAGCAGGCCATCATCAAGCAGCTGGAACTGCCCTGTGCGGCGCTGGTGTACTCCGGCGGCAAAAGCGTCCATGCCATCGTCAAGGTGGATGCCCCGGACTATGCCGAGTACCGCAAACGGGTGGATTACCTTTACGCCGCCTGCCAGAAAAACGGCCTGACCATCGACCAGCAGAACCGCAACCCTTCCCGCCTGAGCCGGATGCCCGGCATCCCGCGCGGTGACAAGCGGCAGGTGCTGCTGGAAACGAACATCGGCAAATCCTGCTGGGATGAGTGGCGGGACTGGCTGGAAGCGGAGACGGATGAACTGCCGGACACCGAGAACCTCGCCGCCGATTGGGAGAGCTTGCCGCCGCTGGCCGACCCGCTCATCTTCGGGGTGCTGCGCAAGGGCCACAAGATGCTGCTGGCGGGTCCCAGCAAAGCGGGCAAGAGCTTCGCCCTCATCGAGCTGTGCATCGCCATTGCCGAGGGCAAGCCGTGGCTGGGCCAGTTCTCCTGCGCACAGGGCAAGGTGCTGTACATCAATCTGGAGCTGGACCGGGCGTCCTGTCTGCACCGCTTCAAGGACGTGTACACTGCCCTCGGCCTTGCACCGGACAATCTGAAGAACATCGACATCTGGAATCTGCGCGGCGCATCTGTTCCCATGGACAAGCTGGCCCCAAAACTCATCCGCCGGGCGCAGAAAAAAGGCTACACCGCCGTCATCCTCGACCCCATTTATAAGGTCATCACCGGCGATGAGAACAGCGCCGACCAGATGGCGAAGTTCTGCAACCAGTTCGACCTTGTGTGCCGCGCGCTGGACTGCGCCGTGATCTACTGCCATCACCACAGCAAAGGTGCACAGGGCGGCAAGCGCAGCATGGACCGTGCCAGCGGCTCCGGCGTGTTCGCCCGCGACCCGGACGCCATGCTGGACATGACCGAGCTGGTGCCCACCGACGCCATCCGGGAGCAGCTCCACAACAAGGCCGCCTGCCGGGTCATCAAGGCCATGCTGGACAAGCGCGGCCATGCGGACGCCTACGGCCCGGACGACGCCCTCAGCCGCCACCGGATGCTGACCATTGCAAAGGAAAAGCTAGGCCTTGCGGATCTTCGGGCCATCGACGCCGACGTGACCGCTGCCGAGAAAATGGCCGACGGCATGACCGCATGGCGCATCGAGGGCACCCTGCGCGAGTTCGCCCGCTTCGACCCGGTGAACCTCTGGTTCGACTACCCCGTGCACAAGCCGGACACCGGCCTGCTGGAGGACCTGCAGCCGGACAGCGATTTCAGGACGCTGGGCAGCCGCGGTGCCGCCAAGCGCTGGGGCGATAAAGGCAAGGTGACCAAGGACAAAAAGGCCGAACTGGACACCGCCTTTGAAGCCTGCATGATGGACGGCAGCGTTACCATCTACGCGCTGGCCGAATACATGGATCTGAAACCCCGCACCATCAAGACCCGGCTCAAGGATGATGGGCGCTTCTGGATCGATGGCGAGAACGTGGGCCGCAAGGAGCCCGGCAGTTCCGGTTAAACAATTCGTAATAAGCAAGATTACCATTTGTTTTAAAAATGCAGTTATAGCCGCTATTTTGCACGACAGCAAAAACTGCAATTTTGCAGTTATAGCCGCTATGACTGCAGATTTTGCAGTGCAAAATAGCCTATATATAATAGCTAAAACTGCAACTGCAATTGTGATGGGGTATCCCGAAGGATGGGGCGTACACAGCCCCCATCCATTCGGGGACCCTCCCCATCACGTTGGCGCACATCAGAAAAAGAAAGAACGAGGTGATCCCCATGTACACGCAATTCTTTATCCCCATGCAGCCGCCCACCACCACCCACAACGCAAAGCAGCTGCACGCTTACATGAAGGGTGGGCAGCCGCACGCGGTGCTGCACGACAGCCCGGAACTGAAAGCCGCCCGTGCCAAGCTCCACGCCTATCTTGCGCCCCACGCACCGCAGCAGCCTATCCCCGCAGGCCAGCCGGTGCGTCTGCTGGTCAAGTGGTGTTTTCCCACCGAGGGTCGGCACCCGGACGGCACATGGCGCACCAGCAAGCCGGACACTGACAATCTGGAAAAAGCCCTCAAGGATGAGATGACCCGCCTGCACTTCTGGGCGGACGATGCACAGGTGTGCAGCGAGATCGTAGAAAAATTCTGGTCGGACCCCTGCGGCGTGTTCGTCCGGGTGGAGGCGATGGGATGACCTACGAAGAAAAAAGACGCTGGCTCAGTCGGTACGGGGATGCTATGGTAAAGGCCAAGCACCTGCGAGATGATTTAGATGAAGCAGAACATGATACCGGCTGTACCACGCAGCAGTTAACCGGAATGCCAGGCGGTAACAGCGATGGACAAAGCCTGGCACGAACCGTAGAACGTATTGAGCGTGCTCAGAAGGCTTTGAATGCACAGATCATGCTGTGTGATGACCTCCACGCCGAACTTATGGCCCGGCTGGAAGATATAGACGACCCAAAGGATTACGAGGTGCTGCGGCTAAAGTATCTCCGTTTCCTAGACTGGGAGCAGATTGCACAGAAAATGAGCATCTGCGTGCGGCAGGTCTACCGCCACCACCGCAAAGGTGTGGACACTCTGGAACTGTAACAGATGTCAGTAAAACGTCAGTACGACGTCAGTGACATGTCTCTGATTTCATGGTAAAATAGTATCATCGCAAGAGCCCGCAGGAAAGGTTTACTCCCTTCAATCCTGCGGGCTTTGTGCTGCCCGGCTGACACAGAGGATCACCTACCGACCAACAGCCTGAATGTACCAGCCGGGTTTCTTTGATATTTCCGAGCCGTCCATCCGGGCGGCTTTTTGATTTTACGGCAAGAGAGGTGGTGACGTGGCCAACGAAAAGAATCTCGAAAACGGGAAGCTCACGCAGTTCCGAAGCGGCGAGGAAGCGGCGAAGAACGGGCAGAAGGGCGGCATTGCTTCCGGCGTGGCCCGCCGCCGCAAGCGCAGCATGAAGGAAGCGGCCGACTATTACCTCAGCCTGCCGGAGACTGACCGCCGCCGGGTGAACGCCCTGCTGCGGGATGCGGTGGACCCCGAGGACGTGGATAACCAGATGTCCGTGGTCAAGGGCATCACCGCCCGAGCCAAAAAGGGTGACCCCCAGGCGGCCAACGTGCTGCTGAAAATGCTGGGCGAGGACAAGCCCCAAAACGAAACCGTAAGGCTGGAGGAGGAAACACCCGTGGACGATCTGAGCAAGGCGCTGTTTGAGTTGAGCGAGGGCAAGCATGGCACTGGGTGAGAAGCAGCTGCAGATCCTGCAGTTCCGGTTTTCGGATTACAGCTACCTGATCTGTGACGGTGCCGTTCGTTCCGGCAAGACCTCCCTCATGATGGTGGGCTTTGTGGACGACGCCATGACCCGCTTCAATGGCAGGCGCTTCGGCATCTGCGGCAAGACCGTGGACAGCGCCACCAAGAACATCGTGCAGCCTTACATGGCCATGCAGTACGCGCAAAAAAGCTACCGCATCAAGTGGAGCCGCACCGACAAGACCATGACGGTCTCCAAGGGCGGCATCACCAACGTGTTTGAAGTGTTCGGCGGCAAGGATGAGAGCAGTTATGCTCTGATCCAGGGCCGCACGCTGGCAGGCTGTCTTATCGATGAGGTGGTGCTGCAGCCGCGTTCGTTTGTGGACCAAGCCATGATCCGCTGTTCTGTCACCGGAGCAAAGGTCTGGTTCTCCTGCAACCCGGCGGCACCTTCTCACTGGTTCTACACCGACTGGATCAAAAAGGCGGACAAGGGCGAGATCAACGCCAAGCACATCCATTTTGTGCTGCGGGACAATCCCGGCCTGTCCGAGGAGACCATCCAGCGCTACGAAAAATCTTTTTCTGGCGTGTTCTATCAGCGTTACGTGCTGGGAGAATGGGTCGCCGCCGAGGGCCTTGTGTACCCCTTTTTCTCCGCCGGGCAGGACACCTACCTTTTCCACGGCGATGCTTCCCACGTCGATGGGCAGTTTTATGTGTCCATCGACTACGGCACGCACAACCCCTGTAGCATGGGACTGTGGGTCATCCACAACGGCAAAGCCCTGCGCGTGAAGGAAAGCTATTTCGACAGCCGCACCGAGCGGGTACAGCGCACCGATGAAGAACATTATGCAGAGCTGGAACGGCTCACCAAGGGCTATTACATTCAGGCCGTGGTGGTGGACCCGTCCGCTGCTTCCTTCATCGAGACCATCCGGCGGCATGGCAGGTATCTGGTGGTTCCCGCCGACAACGACGTGCTGAACGGCATCCGCTGCGTGGCGTCCCTGATGCAGGCCGGGCTTGTGATTATCCACGAGAGCTGCGCGGCGTCCCGCCGGGAGTTCGGTTTGTACTCATGGGACGACAAGGCCAAAGAGGACCGCGTCGTGAAAGAGAACGACCACGCCATGGACGACATCCGCTATTTTTGCTATACGATACTGGCCCCGCTGATCCGCTGGGCAGACTGGAGACGAAAATAATGTTCGACAAACTGCTTTCATGGCTGCGGGAGAAAGCGCGGCTGCTGTTCGGTGAAAATACCACCGTCAGCGCCAGCGTGTCCTACAGCATGGAAAATGCGATCATCCTGTGGACGCAGATGTACGACAACGGCGGGCCGTGGTGCCATGGCGGAAAGAATGCCCTGCACAGCCTGAAACTGGCCCAGAGCGTTGCATCGGAGCTGGCCCGCCTGACCACGCTGGAAATGGAATGCCTTGTTTCCGGCAGTGCCCGCGCCGACAGCATCAACGCCATGCTACAGCCCTTCATTGCAGACCTGCGCACGCCGGTGGAGTACGGCTGTGCACTGGGCAGCATCCTGTTCCGGCCCTTCCTCGATGCACAGGGCCGCGTGCAGATCGATGCCGTGCAGGGTGATTGTTTCTGCCCTACCCGCTTTGACAGCTCTGGCCGCATGACCGGGGCTATTTTTTATGACCATCTGGTGCGCGGAAACCGCATTTACACCCGTCTGGAAGATCACGAGTTTTCCGGCGGCACGCACAGCATCACGGTCAAGGCGTTCCGCTCCATGACCAGCGCAGACCTCGGCATCGAGGTGCCGCTGACCGATGTGCCGGAGTGGGCCGCGATCTCCCCGCATACCGAGTTTTCCGGCGTAGACCGCCCGCTCTGGGGCTTTTTCCGAGTAGCCAGCGGCAACGCCACCGACCGGCATTCCCCGCTGGGCGTGAGCGTGTATGCTGCGGCTGTTGATACCATCCGTGATGCCGACGAACAGTACGGGCGGCTGCTGTGGGAATATGACGGCGGGCAGATGGCCCTTGACGTTGACCAGACTGCCTTGCGGCCCAGCGCCAACGGCGAGAGCATTATGCCCCAGCGGGAGCAGCGTCTTTACCGCAACTGGATAAACGGCAGTTCCGGCGCAGGCGGGCGGAACCTTTACGAGGTTTTTGCTCCTGCCCTGCGCGATGAGAGTTACCGCCGTGGTCTGGACGCCATGCTCAAGCGGGTTGAGTTCCAGTGTGGCCTTGCCTACGGCACCCTGTCCGACCCGCAGAACGTGGACAAGACCGCTGAGGAAATCCGCAGCAGCAAACAGCGCAGCTACACCACCGTCAAGGACTTGCAGCGGGCGCTGGGCACGGCGCTGTCCGATCTGGTGTACTCCATCAACAAGCTGCTGGATGCCCAGTGGAACAGCGGCGCAGCCATTTCCCCGCCGGGTGACTGCAACGTCACCTTTGATTTTGACGACAGCATCATCTCCGACCCCAAGGAGCGCAAGCAGATGTACTGGGGCTACGTTACCGCGGGCAAGTTCCCGTTCTGGCGGTATCTGGTGGAGTTTGAGGGCTACAGCGAGGACGATGCCAAGGCCATTGCTGCCGAAGCGGATGCTGAGAACCGCAGCCCTGATACCCTCACCTTCGGGGGTGCCTGATGCTGCCGCCGAGTTACCTCGACCAGATGCCGGACGCCTTTGTGAAGCTCTGGCAGCAGGTCGAGGACGAGATTTTACAGGACGTGGCCCGGCGCATCGGCAAGATGGACACGGTGACATCCACGGCCAACTGGCAGCTCTGGCGCTACCAGCAGACCGAAGCCCTGCGCAACGACATCGTGAAGCTGCTGGCCAAGTACACCGGCAAGAGCGAAGCGGCCATCCGCAGGCTGCTTTTGCAGGCCGCCACCGAAGCCATGGAGCGGGAGGACGCCATCTACTACCACTACGGCATGGAACCGACGCCTTTTGAAGAAAGCGCCGCCCTCAACAACCTGCTGGACGCCGGTGCCCGCCAGACCTGCGGCACCTGGCAGAACCTCACCGCCACCACGGCAAACACTGTCACAGGCGCGTTCGAGCGCACGCTGGACGCTGCGTGGCTCAAGGTGAGCACCGGTGCCTTCGACTACAAAACGGCCGTCAAGCAGGCCGTGGACAGCCTTGCAGACGGTATGCCCATGGTCACCTACCCCAGCGGGCACAAGGACAGCATCGAGGTCGCCGCCCGGCGCGCCGTGCTGACCGGCGTCAACCAGACCGCCGGGAAGCTGCAGGAAGCCCGCATGGACGAAATGCACGTTGAGTTCGTAGAAACCTCGGCACACGGCGGTGCCCGGCCCAGTCATGCAGAGTGGCAGGGCAGGCGTTTCCACCGCGGTGGTGCTGTGGACTATCTGGGCAAGCATTACCCAGACTTTGAAGCTGCCACCGGCTACGGCACAGGCGCAGGCCTTTGCGGCTGGAACTGCCGCCACACCTTTTTTGCGGTGTTCCCGGAGCTGGGCGACCCGCCTGCATGGACCGAAGAAAGCCTGCAGGAGCTGAACGCCCGGGACATTGAGTACAACGGCAAGATGTACACCCAGTACGAGATATCCCAGATGCAGCGTGCCCGGGAGCGGCACGTCCGCCGCTGGAAAAAGCGGTATCTGGCCGATTCTGCTGCCGGGGTGGACACCACCGACAGCGCCGTGCGCCTGAAAGCGGCCCGCCAGAGCCTGAGCGAGTTCACACAGGCCACCGGTGGGCGTGTGGACAGCGCCCGCACCAGCGTGCCCAAGTTCGGCAGGAGCGAAGCCAGTAAGGCGGCGTGGGCGGCACGAGAGAAATCACCGGGCAGCTCTGGAACACTCCTGCAAAAGCTTAACTATTCCGATAATGTTTCTCAATCCGAGCGCGAAAGCATCGAAAAGGAACTGTCTGTTCTCCCTCAATGGCAGCGTGATAAGGCTGAAGGTATCATCAGCAAGGTTGTGATGACTGAGAAGGACGCCGATGGAAGCGGATATTATTATCCGACTAAAACGCTTTATCTTCACCCTGAGCACAAAAATGGCGATGTCATTCACGAATACGGCCACGCATTAGAAATTTCCCTTGACCTGCGGCACAACTCCAAATACATCAGCATCCGAAAATCCGGGATTGATGTTGAAGACCTTTCTAAAATCGTGTATGATGATAGTACCTATACACAAGCGGTTTATCTCCTTCAGAACAGCAAATTCATTTCTGAGTATCAGGGACGGCTATATGAATCTCCTACGGATGGGATTTTTAAGGCCGGAACGATGCAGATCAACGAAGATATGCTGAAGGAATATTTCAGTGAAGGATACCGTGCTTTTTATCAGGAGCCCTCTGCCCTGAAAGAGAAAGACCCGCAGCTTTATCATTTTATCGGGGGATTGAAAGATGACCAAAAGTGAAGTGCTTCAGCTTGATGACCCTTCTGCAATCTGGAATGAGATGCAAAAGAACCCGGCACTGCGAACAGATGGTGACATCTGGCTTCACATGACCCGTCTTTCAGCCAAACAAGACAGAAAGCGTTCTCAAGAAGTGTACGGGGGCCCGGAAGCGTACCTGTATATGGATTTGAACAAAAAGAAATGAGGTGCACCATGGAAGATTTTCGTATTATCTACCGCATCCTGAAGCTCTTGCAGCAGAGCATGGATTTTGAGGATTTTGACAGCGAAGGGTTCAATGCCGAACGCTTCGGCACGAATCCGAACCGTTTTCAGGCCTTGCTGATCCAGCTTCAGCGTGCAGGATACATTGAAGGGCTGGACATCGTTCAGTATATCCGCCAGCCGGAACACATCGAGCCGCCCATGCACCCCAAGATCACACTCAAAGGGCTGGAATACCTTCAGGAAAACAGCATGATGAAAAAGGCCGCTGCCATTGCGAAGGGCATCAAGGAAATTGTGCCCGGCATTTAATAGCAACTGAACCACGATGCACGCGCACCGTGGTTTTCTTTTGCCCATTTTTACAGAAAGGAACGAACCATGAAAAAGATTCTTCTCGCCCTTGCGCTTGCCGCATCCATTCTGCTGTGTGGCTGTTCCAGCGAAGCCGAAAAGGCCAACTACAACATCTCCAAGCAGGCTGATTACTTCGAGAGTGAGCGCAAGATCACCGTCTACAACGCCCGCACCGATAAGGTCATTATGGAAGCCGAGGGCTACATGTCCATCTCCAACAACTCAAACAATGAGCTGGTCTGCACGGTGAAAGTCGGCCCGGATTCCTACCGCAAGAACTACATCTACCTGAACGACTACACCATGTATGTGGTAGAGGACATCACCGGCACCCATACCGACCCCTACCACTACAAGCTCTATTTCCACACTGACATCCTGCCCAGTGTGGAGGTGAAGCCGTAAAAGTCATTCACGGAAATGCCCTATTTTAACCACTATGCGCCACACAAAAGGCTCCATAGTGGTTTTTTTATGCCGTTTTAGCTCATGTTGGCAGAGCACCGGACTTTTAATCCGGGGGTGGCGGGTTCAACTCCCGCAAGCGGCACCACAGCGGAAGGCGGCGCGTACCCCGTCTTGTCCCGTGCGGAATGAGAACCGCGATACAAAACAGCAGGGACTTATCCACCCAACAGACAAAAGAAAGGAGCACATCGCAAGTGAAACGCGAAGATGTGAGCAAGATCATTCCTGGTATCACGCCGGACCAGCTGGACAGCATCATGAACCTGCACGGCGCGGATATCACGGCCAAGGTGAACGAGATCACCACCCTCAAGGCCGAGAAAACCACCCTGACCGAGCAGCTGAACACTGCAAACGGCAAGCTGGAAGGCTACGACCCTGAGTGGAAGGCCAAGGCCGAACAGGCCAAAACCGATGCTGCCGCGCAGGTGGCTGCCCTTGAGAAGGGCTATGCGCTGGAACGCAAGGCTTCCGGCCTGAAATTTTCCAGCGAGAGCGCCCGCAAGGCGTTCCTTGCCGAGGCAAAGGCACAGAATTTTGCCATGAAGGACGGTGAAATTCTGGGCTTTGACGATTATGTCAAAACCTTCAAGGCCGCAGACCCCAGCGCGATTCTGCCGGACGGCGGCGTCGCACGTTTTTCCGCATCGGCGACCGGCGCACCCGGCCAGCCCGCAAACTCGCATGAGGCCGCAAATGCTGCATTCCGCGCAGCGTTCGGCCAGAAAGGTTGATTACTATGGCTATTGATGCAATTTCCCGCGAAAAAGCTGAGGCGCTTATCCGCGAGCAGCTGACCAACACCATCCAGCAGGACGTTCCCAAGAACTCAATCGTCATGCAGCTGGGCACCCGTCTGGCGAACATGACCAGCAACCAGACCAAGATTCCCGTGCTGTCCATGCTGCCGCTGGCCTACTGGGTCAACGGTGATACCGGCATGAAGCAGACCAGCAAGCAGGAGTGGGACAACGTGTACATGACTGCCGCCGAGCTGGCTGTCATCGTGCCTGTGCCCGAAGCTGTGCTGGCCGATTCCACCTTCGATATCATGGGCGAGGTACAGCCCCGCGTGCGTGAAGCCATGGGTGCGAAGATCGACAACGCGATTCTGTTCGGCGGCGAGCGTCCCGCCGAGTGGACCACCGATGTTCTGACGCTGGCCGCCAAGAACAAGGTGACCGGCCCCATCGACTATGCAAAGCTGCTGGGCAAGGACGGTCTGTTCTCCAAGGTGGAAGCGGGCGGCTTCGGCGTAGATGCCGTCGTTGGCGATCTGACCGCAAAGGCAGAGCTGCGCGGCCTTGTGGACACCACGGGCCGCCCGCTGTTCCGCTCTGACATGCAGGGTGCCACCACCTACGCACTGGACGGCGCACCGATGTACTTCCCGGAGAACGGCGGCTTTGACGCTTCCAAGGCCCAGCTGATCGCGGGCAACTTCAAGAAACTGGTGTATTCCATCCGTCAGGATGTCACCGTGAAGCTGCTGGATCAGGGCGTTATTCAGGACCCCTCCACCAAGGAGATCGTCTACAACCTCGCCCAGCAGGACATGGTGGCGCTGCGCGTGGTCATGCGCATGGGCTGGGCCCTGCCGAACCCCGCAACCCGCCTGAACGCCGACCGCTCCAAGGTGCCGTTCGCATTCCTGACCGCTGCTGCCGCGTAAGGAGGCCTGACCGATGCTCTACTGCACCTATGACCAGTACGCGGCGGCAGGCGGTACGGTGCCGGAGACGGCCTTCGGTGTGCTGTGCAGCCGGGCTTCCCGCATGATCGACGCCGCCACCTTCGGCCGGGCCGAACGCCACGCCGCCGGGTGCGAGAGCTGCCGGGACGCCCTCGCGGATGCCTGCGGGCAGATCATCAATCTGCTGGCTGTGGCGTCTGCGGTGGGCACGGCCCCGGGTGCGGCCAGCGTCTCCAATGACGGCTACAGCGTCACCTTTGGCAGCAATGCCAGCGTGAGCGCCGCCGTCCGGCAGGAAGCCGCCGAGATCATCCGCACCGCGCTGGGTAATGACCCTCACGATCTGCTGTACAGGGGGCTTGACTGATGCAGACTGCCGTCACCGTGGTGAACCTCATCCATGACGTTACCACCGAGACCGACACGCCGGCGTGCTGGGTGTTCCCGGCCTGCAGCTGGCGGGAGTGCCGCTCCACCTCCGGCAGCGGAACCACCAAGGACCCCGAGCGCACCACCCACATCCGCATCCCGGCCAGCGTGTGCACGGCAGGCTACCTGCCCTACGCCCAGTGGGCGGCCCTGCCTGCCTCCGAGAAGGCCAAGCACTGGACGCTCAAACGCGGCTGGAAGGTCGTGCAGGGCGCGGTGCCCAGCCTGACCGAAGCCGAGTACGCCCACCTCGAAAAAACACACCTGTGCTGCACGGCGGCGGCTGTCTCGGATAACCGGGAGCCATTGCTGCCGCACTGGCATGTGGAAGGGAGCTGACCGCATGAGCGCACCCGTTTTTGATTTTAAAATTCAGTTCCGGCCCGGCTTTCAGACCGACATGGACGCGCGGTTTGCAAGATTGCAGTTTGCTTTTTCCCAGAAAGTAGCCGCAACCATTGACCCGTATGTGCCCTTTGACACCGGCACGCTGAAACACAGCGTCAATCAGGCGTCCGACTTCAAAGCGGGCCTGCTGGTGTACAATACGCCCTATGCCAGAGCGCAGTATTATCTGCACCCGATAGGGCAAAGCAACGAGCTGCGCGGCGGCGCAGACCGCTTCCGTGGTTCTTACTGGGGCCAGCGGGCTATTGCCGACCACAAGGACGAATTGGAAAAGTTCGCCCATGACGCCGCAAGGCAGTTTCTGGGAGGTGGCAAATGAGCGAGACCGTAAAACCCACCATCGCCGCCCTGCGGGCATGGCTCAAGACCTGCCCGTTGATTGCCGACGAGCAGGAAGCCACTGGCGCGGCCTTCCGCATTGCGGGCCTGCCGGAAGAATCCACGGCATTCTCCATCGAGGACAGCCCCGGTGACCCCATCGTTACCGAGTATATTTCCGGCTGGGAAATGGCAAAGAACTACCTTTTCCTCAGCCGCCGGGAGTACGGCGAACTGGACGTGCTGGCCGTGCAGAACAGCGGCTTTTTTGAGCAGCTCACCGAGTGGGTCATGCGGCAGGATGCCCGGCACAGCCTGCCGGACCTCTCGGCCTGCGGCGGCGGTAAGACACCCACCGGCATTGCCGTGACCAACACCGGCTACATCGTCACCAGCAGCGAGGGCAGCTGCCGGATGCAGATGCAGCTGCGCCTGACCTACTACATGCCCAAATGAAAGGAGTTTCGATATGACCGTATCCGAAGCCATTACCAAGTCCGGTCTGACGCCCAGCGCGTCCTATACCGGCATTGAGACGGCGAACGACTTCATCCTCGCCTTCCAGACCGACAAGTCCAAGCAGGCCAAGGTGTCTGACTGGATCGTCTGCGCCGACCATGTGAAGGAGCACAGCGGTTCGCTGAACGCCACCACTGAGGACACCCAGTACATCCGCACCGGCAACACGACCGACAAGACCGGCACCCAGCGCACCCTTGCCGTCAACGGTGACCGCTGTGTGGGCGATGCTTTTCAGGATTTTGTGCTGAGCCACAAGATCGTGTACGGCACCGGTTCTGACATCATCGTGCCCTACGTTTACTTTTCTCTGCGTACTGGCAAGGGTGAAAAGGGCACCGCGTCCCTGATTGTCACCAGCGATGTGGGCGGTGCTGCTGGCTCGAAGGCCACCTTTGCCGTGGATGTCAAGGCCTCCGGCACGCCGGATGAGTTCGACTACACCACCCAGTCCGCCGAGCCTGCTAAGGCCGTCAAGGGCTGATTTTTCCACCGTGTCCCCGCTCCACACCCGGAACGGGGATTTTTTATGCCCTGAAAGCATCTGCCGGGGCGGTTCCGGCACAGGGCCCAAACGAAAGGAGCCAGAATATGGTTATTTGTGGACAGGAATTTGATTTTTCCGCGCTGAATGCGAACGACATCGACCGTGTGGAGACGGCGCAGCGGCACATGGAAGCGGCATCCGATCGCGAAAAGCAGCGCCAGCATACCGGTATTGCCGACGTTCTGCGCGGCCAGTGCCGCCTGCTGATGAACTTTCTGGATGAAGCACTGGGTGAAGGCGCGTCGGAACGTCTGGGTCTGGACGGCAACGACTTTGGTGCCTGCAAGCATTTGATGGATGAATTTACGAAGGCCATTTCCGCAGAACAGGCCAGCATGAATCTGGCCGCAGCGGTGCCCATGAACCGTGAGCAGCGCCGGGCACAGAAGAACGGCAAGCACAAAAACAAGCCGCCCATGAGCTACCCGGCGCAGTCTGCATCCCGCAGTGAGGTTTTTGCTCCGCAGCTCACGCCTGCCGCTCAGATGGTGGAGCGTGTGGACAAGGCCGCCCGCCGCAAGCAGCTGCTGGCCGAACTGTCGGCTCTGGAAAATGGCTGACCTGCTGACAGCAACTCTGCCGACGGTCTGGCAAGGCAGACGCATCGACCCGGATTTCCGGCACATGGTACGACTGTCCAGCGCCTATGCCCACGGTGAACTTGACGGGGACCACCCGGAAACTGCTCTCGCGATTATGGCACAGTTTTACCGCGAACCGGTGCTGCAGGAGCAGTCCGTCGCCGCCTACAGCAGCATGATCGACTTCTACCGCGCCGGAGAGCAGGCGCTGGGCGGTTCGGATGACGGCCCCAGCGAACCCGCCGCCAGCCCCGCCTTTGACTATCGTTGCGACGCGCCCTACATCGTGGCAGCGTTCCAGCAGGCCTACGGCATCGACCTGACCCGCGAGAAAGTGCACTGGTTCCGTTTCCGGGCACTGTTCGCGGCCCTGCCGGAGGACACCCTCATGGCGAAGATCATGAGCTGGCGTACCATGGATCTGTCCGAATACGAAGGCTCCATGCGTGACCACTACGCCGACCTGCAGGAGCGTTTTGCCCTGCCTGCCGAGCTGAGAGGAGGTGCCGCCCGTGTCGTGTCCGTCGAGGAGCATGACGCCGCCTTCCTGGCGCGCTTCCGGCGCTGACCGTGCGCCGGTGCCCTGCCCTTACTGCGGCCGGGCGCTGCCCGTGTGGGCTGTCCCGGATGCCAGTGCAAGCGGCGTCTGGGTCAAATGCAAAAATCCGGCCTGCCGCCGGGAAATTGAGATAAAGTTGTAAGCCTGTGCCCTTGTGCCCGCGCTCCGATTGAGAGGTGGACATAAGTGGCAGCAGATTTCAGTGTTTTTGGCGATACCAAGCTTGACACCAGCGGTTTTACCAGCGGCATATCCAGCATGACGGTGGCTGCCGGCAAACTGATTGCCGACCTGGTCGAAACGGCTGGTAGTCAGCTGGCGAATCTGGCAAAGGATTCGGTCAGCGTCGGCTCTGCCTTTGAGACGTCTCTTGCAAAGGTCAGCACCATTGCAGACACGAGCGCTGTGTCGGTGGATAAGCTGCAGCAGCAAATCCTCAGCACATCCAGCAATATGGGCATTGCTGCCTCTGACATCGCCGAAGCGACTTATCAGGCCATCAGCGCCGGTCAGGATACGGCAAACGCCGTTGCCTTTGCTGGGCAGGCCGCCCAGCTGGCCGCTGCAGGTTTTACCTCCACGACGTCCGCCGTGGATATCCTGACCACCGCCCTGAACGCTTACGGCCTGAGCGCCGATCAGGCCACCCATGTGTCGGACGTCCTGCTGACGACCCAGAATCTGGGCAAAACCAGCGTGGACGAGCTGTCCGCCAGCATGGGCAAGGTCATCCCTCTGGCCGCAGCCTACAACGTCAGCGTGGAGAACCTTTCCAGCGGACTGGCCGTCATGACCGCCAACGGTATTGCCACGGCAGAAGCCACCACCTACACCAAGTCCATGCTCAATGAGCTGGGCGACACGGGCTCCTCCGTCGGCAAAATTCTGCAGAAGCAGACCGGCAAGAGCTTTGCCCAGCTGAACGCCGAGGGCAAGAGCCTGGGCGACGTGCTGCAGGTCCTTTACAAGAGCGTTGGCGGCAGCAGCACCGCGTTCGCGGGCCTGTGGTCCAGCGTAGAAGCAGGCACCGGCGCTCTGTCGCTGGCATCCGGCGGTGCAGATCATTTCAACGATGTGCTCAGCCAGATGCAGGACAGCGCAGGCGCGACCGAGACCGCCTACGAGACCATGACGGACACCTTCGAGCACAAGGTGGACACCCTGAAGACGGCCGCAGAAAACCTCGGTATCAGCCTGTTTGATTCGCTGGAACCGGCCTTGTCGGAGGCTGCGCAGTGGGGCACCGACATCATCACTCAGCTGACCACGGCCCTGGACGAGGGCGGCCCCGAAGCTATGCTGCAGGCTGCAGGCGAGATCATCTCCGATCTGGCAGCGGGCATTGCGACGCAGCTGCCCGGGCTGATGCAGTCCGGTGTGGAGATCATTACCCAGCTGACCCAGAGCCTGACCGACGCCATGCCTGCCATGCTGGACACTGCGGGCGAAGTGCTGGGCACGCTGGTGCAGGGCATCATTGACAACCTGCCGGAGCTGATCGTCTGCGCGGCCCGCATCATTGCGCAGCTGGCGGACTACCTCGGCGACCATGCCGACGACATCATGGACAAAGGCTTCGAGTTTGTGGAAAGCCTTATCATCGGCATCACCGCAGCGCTGCCCCAGCTCATCACGTCGGCGGCTGGACTGATCGCCAAATGGGCGGCTGCCATAATCTCGCACCTACCCGAAGCTCTCAAGTGCGGTGCCGCTCTCCTGACCACACTGGTGGACGGCATCATCCGCAGCATCGAAAATCTGGCCGAAGCCGCCCTTGCCTGCATTGCCAAGCTGGTGGGTGTCTGGGATGGCAACATGAACGAGTTCGGCCATATCGGCGAGAACATTGTGCAGGCCATCATCAACGGCATTGCGGGCATGTGGGGCAAGCTCACTTCGTGGCTCTCCGGCCTGATTGCTGACCTTGTCGGCACGGCCAGCGATGCTGCGGTTACCGGTATCACGGACAGCACGGCAGACACCACCACCCGCAAGAGCAACACGACCACGGACGAAGATCGTGCCCGCCGCCAGAAGCGCCACGAGGAACGCATTCGGCAGGCGCAGGAAGAAGCGGCCGCCGCCAAGGCAGCGGCTTCCTCCGTCACCGATTCTGCCGGTAAGGCCGCCGCTGCAGTCGATATCTCCGGCAAAAAGGCCAGCAAGTCCGCCAAAACCGCTACCGCCTCGGTGGTGAAGTCTCTATCCGACACGAACACCACCGTTGAGAACGGCGTCACCCGCACGGTGGAGACCGTGAACGAGGTGCTCTCCAACGGCAAGAAGCAGCAAAAGCAGACCATCACCGAGACTTCCCGGCAGATAGTAGGCGGTGTCCTCAAGGACATCAAGACGATCACCGAGATCGACGAGAAGGGTAAGAAGACCGTCAAGCAGACCATGGAGACCGTCCGGGAGACGGCAAAAACGGTCACCTCGACCTTTGATACGCTGGTGGACGGCGTCAAGACCACCACCCAGACCGTGACCGAGGCGCTCACCGACGGCACGGAGACCCAGAAAAAGGTCATCACCGAGACCTACGACGACGTGGTGGACGGGGTCCTCGTGACGGTGGAGCGGGTCAAAACCATCGCGGCCGACGGCACCGAACAGGTGGCCGAGCAGGTTAAAAAATCTGCAGCGGACACGCTGGACGGACTGTGGAAAGAGCTGCAGGAAAAAGCCAACGAGGGCGTGCTGGGCACCTTTGACGACCTGTACAGCGCCGTCAAGAATCAAGACTGGCTGGGCGTTGGCGAATGGGTGGCAAAGACCATCTACGGCGGCCTGACCGCCGATCAGAAGAAGCAGATCGAGGACTACGCCCTCGGGCTCGTGGGCAAGATCAACGGCGTGCTGGGCCAGTACCAGCAGCAGATCGCCGCCAAGGCGTGGGACATCGGCACCCAGATCTGCAGCGGCCTGACGAACGGCTTTGCCGACGTGTGGCAGCAGGCGTCCCAGCTGGGCAGCACCCTCACCAGCATTTTCACCGGGCTCAAGGGCCCCCTGAGCAACGCGGCCACAGCCATCAGCAAGGGCCTGCAGGGCGGCCTGCTGTCCAGCTTCCCGTCCATCTACGCGGGCGTGGCGGGTATGATCGGCAGCATCGGCGCGGCCTTTGAGGGCATGATGACCGCCATCTCTGCGGCCCTGAACGCAACCGTTTTTGGCATCCCGATGGGCGTCATCGTGGCGGGTGCAGCCGTGGCGCTGGGCATCGCCATCGCGGCCATCGTCAGCAAGCTGGGCGGCTCTAAAAAGAGCTCCGGCGTGTCCGGCGGCGGCAGCGTTTCTGGCGGCAGCGGTGGCTCCGGCGGCATCAGCGGCGATATCGACATCTCTACCGGCACCGGCAGCCTGGAGGACGCCATCAACGCCAACACCAAGGCGCTGACCAAGACCAACGCTGCTCTGGCCGACATGATCCGGCAGGCGGGCAGCCTGGTGCTGTCCGACAATATGCGGCTGGGCAGCACCGTGGCCGCGTCCGGCACCGCGCAGGTGCGTGCTGCTGCCAGCAGCTACCACCGCGAGGGCGACACCACCATCAATCAGTACATCCAGAGCAAGGCCCAGTCTGCGGCTGACCTTGCCCGCGAGACCCGCTGGGAGGCCGACAAGGCCCGCCGCCAGCGCAGAGGATAAGGAGGGACACCGTGCTTTTTAAGGATCACTTAAAGATCGTCACCGACGCCGGTGCCGTCCTGCATCTGGGCTGGGACTACGACATGCCCTACTTCCTCGACCCGCTCAATGGCACCGACGTAGACCTGCAGACGGCACAGGGCATCAACCAGACCGGCACGACCGTGGAGCGGCAGAGCGTCTCCGGCGTGTCCCGCACGCTGGATGTAACATTCTGGGGCAGCAACAAGCTTGCCAACGCGAACTTCTTCACCCGATGCTTGCCCTACTTCACAAAGGGCACCCTCTACTTCGGTGACCGGTACTTCGCGCGGTTTGTGCTGCAGAAAACACCCTATTTTGCCAGCTACACGCCGGACCCGCGCTGCAGCCTCATGCTTTACACCCCGAAGCCCTACTGGTACGACCTGACCGCCGTCAGCAGCGTGCTGGGCGGCTTCCGGCCAGCGTTTTCGTTCCCCGTCTGCTACGACAGCCACACCTATGGCATCCGGCAGGACGGCACCATGGCAGTGCTGCGAAACGACGGCAGCCTGCCGGTGCCCTTCACGGCCACCCTGAGCTGCACCGTCACACCGGTGGTACACCCGAAGGTGGTAGACCTGCGCACCGGCGCGTACATCGGCTTTGACCTGACCTTGCAGCCTGATGACACACTGGAAATCTACCGCAGCACGTCCGACCGGCTGGCCGTGGCGCTGACCCATGAGGGCATCACCACAAACTGCTTTGCCGCGTTGGACGAGGACAGCACCCTCACTGAGCTGCAGCCCGGCGACAACGTGCTCAGCCTGCAGGCCGAGAGCGGGGCCAGCTATCTGCGGGCATCCGTGAGCTTTTATCCGATGGAGGCGGGCATCCTGCCCGAACCGTTATGAGACTGGACGTGTTAGACGCCGTCACCCTTGCCCGCGTGGGCTGGGTGGATGTGTGGGTGTCCTTCTACTGGGACAGCCCGTATTACTCCGAGGGCGGCTTTACCCTTGAGGTTAGACCGACGACCGAGAACCTGCAGCTCCTGCAGGAAGGCCGCTGGGTCGTCCGCAGCGATGAAACGCCCCGCATCCCCATGCGCATCTGCAGCAGGGCCAACCAGAACGCGGACGCGAACCTCGTGGTGAGCGGCTACCCGGCAACATGGCTGCTGACAAAGCGCGTCTCGGCTGCGGTCATCAAGGAGCAGAATGCCGAACAGGCTATGCGGGCGCTGGTGAGCGCCATGCAGCCGTGGCCGCGTTTGGAGCTGGGCACCGAGTACGGCTTTGACACCACCTTTGATAAGCAGACCTCCGGCGGCACTGTGTTCGACTACTGCCAGACCATCGGGCAGGCGTGTGACCTCGGGTTCCGCATCGTGCTGGACGGCACCGGCAGCAGCAAAAGGCTGCTGTTTGAGTGCTTCCGGCCCACCTTCGACCCGAACAACCGGTTCAGCCCGAAATGGGGCAACCTGCTCAACGCCGGGTGGAGCTTTGCGGACACCGACTACGCCAACGTCGCCCTCGTGCAGGGCGCGGGCGAAGGCAGTGCCCGGGCCACCGTCTGGGTGGGTGACGTGGACACCACCGGCTCTGACCGGCGCGAGATGTACATCGACGCCCGGGACATCCAGCCCGACGAGGACAAGGGCGAAACCACAACCAGCGAGAGCTACCTGCAGCGGCTGGCCGACCGGGGCGGGCAGAAGCTGCTGGCGCAGCTGCGCACCGGCAGCATTGAGTTTGACGTGGACGACGATGCTTTGCAGGTGGGCGACGTGCTGAGCGCCAGCCTGCCCCAGCTGGGCTACACCGCCATGGTGCGCGTGGCCGACATCATCACCCAGAGCCAGGACAGCGGCACCACCCGCACCATCCGGCTGGGCACCCCCAGCTGGCACAAAACGTAAAGGAGGACCTATGAGCGACATCATAACTTACCCTGAAAACGGCATCACCTACGACGCCGACGACGCATCGGGCTACCTCGCCACCCGGCAGAGCGGCGTATACAGCGCCGAGGAGGACTTCGCGGTCTCCATCTCGGGCGAGCTGAGCCTGACCGTCAGCGCGGGTCAGGCATGGGTGCGCCCGTCCCGGTTTAAGGGCAGGAGCATCATCATGGAGCAGCCCACCACGCTGACCCTGACCGCTGCTGACCCGGTGCGCACCCGCATCGACCGCGTGGTGCTGCGCTACGACGCAGCGGCCCGGCAGACGCGCCTGCAGGTGCTGGAGGGCACGCCGGACTCGGCCAGCCCCACAGCCCCGGCGATCACCCGCACGGCGCTGGTCTACGACCTCTGCCTTGCCGAGATCACCCGCCCTGCAGGCTCCACGGCCATCACTGCCGCGAACCTCACCGACACCCGCGCGGACGAAGACGTCTGCGGCGTCATGCGGGACGGAGCCACCGGCATCCCGACGGCACAGCTCATCGCCCAGTGGCGGGCGGCGCAGGCTGACCTTGAGACGCAGCTGCGTGCACAGCTGGCAGTCCTCAACGCGGAGATCAAGGAGGGCAGCGCGTACAGCAAAACCGAGGCCGACGCCAAATTTGCGCTGACTGCGGACAAAATCAGCACCGCCCTGGGCTATGACCCGGGCGACAAACTCAAGCGATTGGAAAGGATGATGATCATGGACGGTAAACTGGTTTTCTCGGGTGCAGGCGTCTGCACCGGTGGCACCACCACAATGGCAATCCCCAGCACGGTGGACTATGCGGAAATTGTCTCGGCGATTCCGGCGATGGGACGCAGCGGTGCCGGATGGGCAGCCTCATCTGGTTACCAAACCGCGACGAGCAATGCCATCGGCACAGCTTCCGACTTCGGTCATGCAAAGGTGGTGCGTGGATGTTCCGCCGCTGTACCCATCACAAGCCTTACCATGATGCACAATGGCAAACTCGAGAATTACGCCAATGCAAAAATCGAAAGCACAAGCGTGTCGATGGTCTCCGTGGCCTTTGCCTCAGACGGCACCCTGTCCGTC
>ERZ1106951.163-NODE-163-length-70818-cov-10.078558_pt1 | contig 70818 bp, 54 predicted proteins | sample MGYA00403676_ERZ1106951 | MGnify/ENA primary metagenome ERZ1106951 (study PRJEB35170, sample SAMEA104062398) | human gut metagenome | biome: human gut; feature: human-associated habitat; material: faeces | place: Denmark | collected 2012-04-23 ...
AGGGGTCAAGGGGGCGAACGGAAAGCCCCCTTGTCGCCTCCGCAGAGGCGAAACCAAATAGTACCCCGCGATTCAGAAATCGCATGAACATTGTATCCCAAGGCAAAAAGCCTTGACGATAAAGAAGGAGGATTACCCCATGAAACGCATCATTTCTCTCGTGATGGCGCTTGCACTCGTCCTGACGGCTATGGTCGTTCCGGCTGTGGCGGAAAATCAGGATGTGCGCACGGTGGAATTCTGGCATACGCTGACCGGCGTCAACGGCGCTGCGGTTGAAGCGATTGCCGATCATTTCAACGCGACTGTCGGTGCTGAAAAGGGCATCGTGGTCAAGGCGGTCTATCAGGGCAACGACAACTCCGAGAAGCTCAAGACCCTCGCGCAGGCGTCTGACTTCGCGAACTTCCCGGACGTCGCCATGATCGCCGGCGCGGGCATCCCCAGCGCCGTGACCTACGACAGCCTCGTGCCTGTTGGAACGCTGATTGACCGTGAAGGCAATTCCATCAGCCGCGACGACCTCGAACCCAACATGCTGCGCTCCTACACCTACGAGAACCAGCTTGTTGGTATGCCGTTCTCCTGCTCCGCAATCATGCTGTACTACAACTGCGACATGTTCCGCGAAGTGGGTCTTGACCCGAACACGCCCCCGACGACCATCGCGGAAATGGCGGATGACATTTCTAAGCTCATGGTCAAGGACGGCGACACCGTCACCCGCTATGGCCTGAACGTCGCGGTGCGCCGCTATCAGCTGGCGAACTGGATCGGCGGTCAGGGCGACTACAACTTCTTCGGCGACAACGAGGGCGGCCGCACCGCTCCCATGACCAAGGTCACCTTCGGCGAAGACGGCACGCTGCGCAACTTCCTGACCGAATGGCAGAAGGTCATTGCGACCGGCGGCTACAAGCCCTACGAAGACGACATCAACGAAGAATTCTCTCTGGAACTCTTCGGTATGGCGATTATGTCCACCGCCCGCATCGGCAAGATTAAGAGCCTCGTCGGCGACAAGTTTGAGTGGAACGTCGCTGCGCTGCCGAAGGTGAACGCGGACGACAAGGGCGGCATCGCGGTTGGCGGTTCCTGCGTCGTCATGTTTGACCCGGATAACGACCCGGCGCAGGTTGATGCGACGTGGGAGTTCGTGCAGTTCATGGTTTCCGCGGAAGAGCAGTTCAAGTTCCATCAGGCGACGGGCTACATCCCCGTGAACAAGACCGTCTACAACCTGCCCGAAGCGGACAAGTGGTTTGAAGAGAACCCGATGTACAAGGTTGCCATCGACTGCATCCACGCGTCCAACCCCAACGTGCAGGAACCCTTCGACATCATCAACTGGGAAATCGACTCCGTGATTAAGACCCACATGCTGGCGTTCGCCAACGGCGAGGAAACCCTCGACGAGTGCCACGACCGCATTGTGGAAGAATGCAACGAACGTCTGGATGACTACCATCTGGCGAACGACTAATTCGGTACGATAGGGCCCCCCAACGGAAATCAACCCATCCCCCCGCTCAGCAATGGGCGGGGGCGATGGGGCAGGAGAAAGCATCATGGTCAAACTGGTGGTCAGCGATTTGGACGGTACGCTCATTGATTCAAGCGAGCAGCTCACCGATACAGCCCGCGAAATGGCGCGCTGGCTGAAAGACAGAAACGTGCTTTTCACGTTCGCCACAGGGCGCGTGCAGGGCATGACGGAACGGTATGCGCAGGACATGCAGGTGTCCATACCCTATGTGGCGACCAACGGCGCGGCGCTCATTGCCCCGGATGGGGTGCTTTTTCGCCGCAAAGTGCCGCTGAAGCCGCTGGAAACCATGCTCCGCAAGGCGGATAGCATGGGCATGAGCATCATTTACAGTGAAGACGGCTATGAGAAGGTCTGCCGCGAAACGCCGTATATTCTCCGGCAGCGTGCGGCCTTTGGACGATACAATGACGTTGCACCCCTGACGCAGGCGGATTATGACGGCAAGCAGATGGAGAAAATCTGCGTCATGGACAGCGACAAAACCGGGAATAAAATCGACTATGTAGAGGCCTTTATTCGCCGTCTCGGCGACCAGTACAGCTACACGCGATACGGCGACAAGGCGGTGGAGATTGTGCATCCCGGCTGCACGAAAGCGGCGGGCGTTGCGGAACTGGCGAAGCGGCTGAACATCCCGATGTCGGATGTGCTGGCGATTGGCGACGACGAGAATGATTTGCAGATGCTGCGCTTGGCGGGGCACACGGCGACGGTGCAGAATGCGCTGGCGAAGGTGAAGCCGCTGGTGGCGTATGTGTCGCCGTACTGCCATTCGGCGGGGGTCTTCGACGCGGTGAAGCACTTTATTGGAGAATAAGCAGGGGAGTATCATTGCCTTAGTTTTGTGGTATTGCGTCAGAACCGACCTCATCCGCCTTCGGCACCTTACCCAAAGGGAAAGGGCTCGCCGCAGCGACGGATGAGGTTGGACAAACACGCGAACACAACCTGAAAGTGTCACCAACTCAATCGCGAAAAAGGGTCAAGGGAGGAACTCCCTTGCGGGGTCAAGGGGCAGCGCCCCTTGGGTCTCCCTGATGAAAGGAAAGAAAGCCATGCGGCTGTCAACATCAACGTGTATGTATTTCAATCGCCCGGACGGGACGAAAGCAAGCATTCTGGACAGCGTGCGGACGCTGGGGCAGGCGGGGTATCGCGTGCTGGACATGAATTTCCATGACCTGAGCGTGTTCGATACGCCGTTCAAGACGCCGCAGTGGGAGACGCTCATCCATCAGGCGAAGGACATCGCCGACGAGATGGGCATCGAGTTCTCGCAGGGGCATTTGCACTTCTATAACTTCTGCGACCCGAACACGCCCGACAAGGAGTTCCTCGACGAACTCATCCGCCGCGGCATCGAGGGCGGGCGCATCCTCGGCATCAAGTGGCTCGTCATCCACGCCGCGACTGATTTTGACAGCGTAACCCCCGTCCGCGACAGCAAGCGCAAGACCATCGAGTACCTGAAACCGCGCATTGAGCTGGCCGGGAAGTACGGCGTGGGCATCGCGGTGGAGAACCTGTGGGAGGAGAACATCGCGCCGAAGCGCCGCTACTGCGTGACGGCGGAGGAACTCGGCGACCTCGTGGACAGCCTGCCGTATGACAACGTCGGCTGCTGCTGGGATGTTGAACACGCCTCCATCTGCCATCAGGATCAGCGCAAAGCCTTGCAATACCTCGGCAAACGACTGAAAGCCACCCATATCTCCGACTACAATTCCATCAAGAACGACCATATTCTGCCGTTCTCTGGGCTGAGCGACTGGACGGAAATCACCGACGCCCTGCGTCTGGCGCAGTATGACGGCGATTTCACCTATGAAACGCATAACTTCACGGCAAAAATGCCGGATGAGGTCATCATGTCGGGCTTGAAACACAGCATCGACATCGGAAATCTGCTGATTGATATGATTCAGGGAGGTCATCAAGCATGAACAAGATGGATTTCGACAGTGCCCTTCGCCGCCAGGTCATGAGCCTGCCGGAGCTGATGCGACAGCAGTACGCCGACCTGGAGCCGAAGACGCGCACTGTCCTCTCCACGCCGGAAATCTTCAATATCCAGCGCATTGTGCTGACCGGCTGCGGCGACAGCTATGCAGCGCTGCTGGCGGTGAAGCCCGCGTTCGAGAAGTACGCGAAGATTCGCACCGAAGTCGTGCCGACGATTGATTTGGCGCGCGACTACGAGAAGAAGAACCTCGGCTATGCGCCGCAAAGCCCACTGGTCATTGCCGTGTCGAACTCCGGACAGGTGGCGCGCGTCGGGGAGGCGGTTCGCCGCTGCCGCAAGGCGGGCGCGTTCACGCTGGGCATCACCGGGCATGAGGAATCCGTGCTGGGGCAGAGCGCCGAGCGTATTCTGAAGCTGGACATCCCCAAGTTCGAGTCCGCCCCCGGCACGCGCAGCTACATGGTCTGCGTGATGGCGCTGTACCTGCTGGCTATCCGCATCGGCGAAGTGCGCGGACGCTACACGATGGACGTTGCGAGCGCGCGCCGCAAGGAAATCAAGGCGCTGGCGGATGCGCTGGAAACCGCTCTGCCCGCCATGGACGACACCGCGTTCGCCGTCGCGCAGCAGTGGAAGGACATGGACTGCTACGACTTCGCGGGCAGCGGCTTCGAGTACGCCTGTGCGTTCTTCGGGCAGGCGAAGGTGTTTGAGGCGATTGGCCGCCCGGCGATGTACATCAACACCGAGGAATGGCTGCACCTGAATTTCTTCGTCAATCATCCGGAGAAAATCGGCACGATGATTTGGGCGGCGGAGGATAACAAGGCGGATTCCCGTACGCTGGAAACCATCGGCTATGCCAAGCAGTTGGGCCGTCCGCTGGCGATTGTGACTGACCGCGAGATGCCGGACGAAAAGCAGGCGGCGGTGTTCATCATCCCGAAGGCGAAGAACGTGCTGGCGGAAAGCCTCTACAATTTCGTCCCGGCGTGTCTGGTGTTCGGTTATTTGATGACGATGCTGGGTGAACGCAGCGGACGCGGCTGCGAAGGCCCGTGGTCGTTCTCCAAGGGTGCGGCGTGCGTGCGGCAGAGCGAAATTGTCATGGTGGACGACTGAGGAGGAAAATCAACAATGCTGAAATGCTTCAATTTGGAAACCAAGCCTAACGATGTCATCAACCTGACCGACGACATCAAGCAGTTCGTTGCCGAGAGCGGCATCCAGAGCGGCGAGTGCATCGTCTTCAATCCGCATACGACGGCGGGGCTGACGATTACGTCCTTCTGGGATCCGGCTGGTTTTGAGGATTTGCAGGACGAGATCTGCCGCCTGATTCCTACCCGCATCGACTTTAAGCATCAGCACGATACGCCTACCGATGCTGCGGGTCATGTGAAATGTTCCCTGCTGGGCGTGAGCATTCCGCTGATTATCGACGGCGGCAAGCTCGTGCTGGGTGGCAGTCAGGGCATCTTTTTCCTTGAATTCGACGGTCCGCGCAAGCGCAAGTATTACGTCAAGCTCATCAGCGACAAAGCGTAAGGGGTGAAACATATGCGGAAGATTATTGTGGACTGCGACCCCGGCATGGATGACTCCTCAGCTATCATCATGGCAGTTAAGAATCCCAATCTCGACATTCAAGCGGTGACGACGGTCAACGGCAATTATCCCGTGGACATAACCTACCGCAACGCGCGGCGCATCATGCGGATGCTGGGGCGCGAGGACATTCCGGTCTACCGCGGCTGCTCGCGCCCGCTGGTGCGCGACATCCCGAACGACCCGTTTACCCACGGGCGCGACGGGCAGGGCGAATCCTTCCTGCCGGATTCGGAGCTGCCGGAGAACCCAACCCACGCCGTCAATGCGATTATCGACCTCATCCGTCAGCAGCCGGGCGAAATTACACTGGTCTGTCTGGCGCCAATGACCAATATCGCTATGGCACTGCGCCTTGCCCCGGACATCAAGGATAAGATTGTCGAAGTGATTGCCATTTCCGGCGCATTCGGGCTGAATGAGGCGTCTTTCCTCAACGCCACGGGCGACACGCCTCAAAGTGAGTGGAACGTCTACGTTGACCCGGAAGCGACGAAGCAGGTCTACGAATCCGGTTTGAAGGTGACGGCGATTGGGCTGGACGTTGCGACGTACTTCTCCGTGGACTTTACGGACGAAGACCTTGCGCGGCTGGCGGCGAGCGACAAGCCCGAAGCAAAGTTCCTCCATCAGGCGATTTCCTTCGTGCATGGGCGAGGCTTCCAAGCCTACTGCGCGGTCATTGACTGCATGGCGGTTGCGGCGACGGCTGACCCGACGCTCATCAAGAGCGTGCGCGGCCGCGTTGGCGTATCGACGCAGGACGGCTTGACCCTTGGCATGACGATTATGGATCGCCGCCATCACCACGTCTGGACGAACCTGCCGGAAATCAACGTCGCCGTCAGTGCCGACTATGCTCGCTTCCTGCACGGGCTGATTGAGGACTTTTTGAAATAAACCGAAACGCAAAGCAAAGAAGGCTGCGGCGCTCATCCGCTGCAGTCTTTTTTGCACAAAAAGCAGGAACTTTTGTACTAAATGGCGAATATAACACCTGAAAGAAACAAACAGAATTCTATGAGAGAAAGAAGGTGAAACGCAATGGCATGGTGGGAAGCAGGCGCACGAATTCTGCTCGCCATCCTGATTGGTTTGGCAATCGGCTATGAGCGCGAACGCCGCAATAAACCGGCGGGTACACGAACGCATATCCTCGTCTGCCTCGGCGCGGCGCTGATTGCCGTGATGGAGAACTACGTCGAAGCGCGCGTGCTGGCCATTAACACCGACGTGCTTAACACCGGTGTGGCGGTCAGCATGGGGCGCATCAGCGCGCAGGTGGTCAGCGGTATCGGCTTCCTCGGTGCAGGGACGATTTTTTCCAGCCGGAAGAAGATTGCGGGGCTGACAACGGCCGCGTCGCTGTGGTGCGCCGGGTGTCTGGGACTTGTCGCCGGCATGGGCTGCTACACGCTCGCCCTCAGCGGATGTACGCTTGTGCTGCTGACGCTGACCATCGTCCAGCGGATTATCCCCGCGACGACAATTCGGCAGGTGGAAATTCAGTATGACCACCGTGTTGAAACCACAGGGTACATCAAAGCGTTCTTTGCAACACACAGCGTCGATGTGCTGAATGTGGATTTTCACTCCGAAAACAGCAAAAACGAGCGCGTGTACACCAGCATCTACACGGTGCGAATGTCGGCACGGGTGAATCTGGTGGATTTGTTCGGTCCGCTGTCGGAATATGAACATGTGAGGGCGTTTCGGATAAGGCAACCGCAGTAATACCCAAAGGTAAAAAGAACCGGACGAGGCACATGCTTCGTCCGGTTTTTTGCGTCAATCGTGCAGCATGAGTCGTTCCACCTTACAGACAGGCGTTTTTGTCCAGCGTCACGTCTGTTTTTGCCACCAGATACGGACGCGCATCCTTCTTATCCGGAATCACGTCGTACCCCGCCAGCGACAGACCATGCACATGCCGCGCCCACAAGCCGCGCGCAGGGGCGTCGCCGAGGTCGTCAATCATGTGCGCGTCGGGGTATACGCCGCGCAGTTCGCTGATGGCGCCCTCGTCAAGCACCGCCTTTTCGTTCGCGTGCTGGGTGATTACCACGTCATGCAGCAGCACGTCCTCAATCGCCTTTTCGGGGATGCCGATGAAGTACGACCCACGCGCGCCGTTGTCGCCGCCGCGAACGTGGCTGATGGCAATCCGCCGCAGCGTGCCGACGGGCGGCTTCGGATCGCCGGGCTTGACGCGCCCGCGGTCTTCAAGCCGCAGGAAGAAGGGACTCCATGCGCGGTCAATCGTGATGTTCTCAATGAGGAAGTTTTCCAGCGTCCCGCCGTCCACCATTTCGAGCGATACGCCGGAATCAGAACAGCGGTGTTTCAGTCCGCTGGGGTCGTGTTCGACACCGCCGATTTGGCAGTTGCGTACCAGCACATCGCGGAAGTCGCCCTGCGTGTCCGTGCCGACCTTCAAGGCGTTGCAGCAGCTGTACAGGCGGCAGTTTTCGATGAGGACGCGCTCAGTGTTGCGCTCACTTGCGCCCTTGAAGCAGCACGCATCGTCGCCGGATTCCACGTCGCAGTTGCGGATGATGACGTCGCGGCAGCCGTCGATGTCGATGCCGTCGTTGTTGTAGTTTGTCTGGTTGCGGACGGTCACGCGCTCCAAAAGCACGCGGTCGCAGTTCAGGTAGTTTTCCATCCAGCAGGCGGCGGAGCGCAGCGTGATGTCATGCACATGCACGTCGCGGCAATCGACGATGCGCATCAGGAACGGACGTCCAGGCGTGCCGTGGCAGGTCTCGTCGCCGGGGAAATTCGCGCGCGTACCCTGCCCGTCCAGCACGCCGCCGCCGCAGATGCAGATGTTCTCGCATCCTTCGGCGAAAATCAGCGACTGATTCATGCCCATGTTCGTGTCCTGCACGGTCAGGCGGCGGGCGATTTGCTCCGGGTAATCCGCAAGGTCGGTGGACGCGAGAAGCCGGCTGCCGCTATCGACCATCAGGCGGACATTGCTGCGCAGAATCAGCGTGCCGGAGACGTAATCGCCGCCGGACAGCCGGACGGTGCCGCCGTGTTCGCCCGCCTTGTTGATGGCGGATTGAATCGCGCGGGTCGCCTTTTCGCCGGAAATCCGCCCGAAGTCCTCCGGGCGGAACGTCGCGTCTGACCCGTGCCAGCCCGTCAGCGACGCGGTCAGTTCATCCGCCATCTTGTGCAGGCGGCTTTGAAGCGGTGCGAACCAGTCCGGCAGCGTGTACTTCGGGGTCAGGCGACCAGCGGCTTCTTCCAGCGGGATAAAGCACGGATGCTCCTTCAAATGCTCGTTCGGGGAATGCAGCGTCAGGTACAGCTGCCCATCCAGCGCGCGGAACACCATGCCGTGGCCGCCGTCGCGCCGGAAAAGCGGCTCAACCTGCGTGAAATGCCCGGTAATGTCACCATTGTCGCTGATGGCAACACCCTCGGTGTACCCCTCGTCGGAGAAACTCGCCCACAGGCACAGCAGCGTGCCGTCCGCCGTCCGCCACATCGACGGGCCGTCGGTCACATAGCCGTCGCGCCCGCTGGAGCGGTGATGCACCAGCCGCGCCCATTCCGCTTCGGACGCATGGAAGAGCAGCTTCGGTTCGCCGATGGCGCGGGAAAGGTCATCGGAGAGGGGCATGGCGCAGATTTCGCCGTCGCCGACCTGCACCCACTCGTGCGCAAAGACGAGATACGGTTTGTCGTCCGGGCTGACGTAAAGCGTCCCGTCAAGGCACTCCCAATTGGAGGGGGTCACGCGCCCGTCGCTGTGCGGCACGAACGGCCCCAGCGGGTCGTCAGCGGTCAAAATTGCCGTGCCGCGGCAGAGATCTTCGCGCTTGAAGCTCGCCAGCATGTACAGCTTGCCATGGTATTCGTGCACTTCGGGCGCCCAGTAGTTGCGATCCGCCCAGAATGTGCCGTCGTTGTGGAAGCACTCGAAGGGACCGTCCCAATTCTCCAAATCGCGGCTGACGTACACATCGAAGCCGTCCGCGGGACCCCAGCAGGTTGCGCCGCGCGTGCCGTAGAGGTAATACTGCCCGTTCCGCGTCAGCACAAAGGGGTCGCGGATGTTGATTTCTTCGCGCTTCATGGGTTATTTTTCTCCTTTCAGGACTGTCAGCATGTTCTCAACGTCGGTCAGGCGAACCAGAAAGCGTCCGCCGCCGTCGGTCGTCGCCAAGGCGTAAAAAGCGTCGCAGGCTTCATAGCGGACGGTGGATGTGCTGCCGTCACGCAGGGTGAAGGTGACATCCGCCAGCAGGGAAGTGCCTGTGGCTTCTTGCGGGGCAGTTTGGTCGAACTGCAGGGCGATAATGGACAAATACGCATCGGTAAATTCGTCACGCGTGACAGCGCTTTCGTCCCAGAACCAGCGCTGACCAATGTTGTCGTCACCATTTTCGTACTCGATGCGCAGGGGCGTTTCGCCGTCAACCGTTGTCACGCGCAACTGTGACAGCGTGGCGACAACCACGGGCGATACAAAGCGGTCAAGCAGCGTGTTCAGCCCGGCGTTCTCCGCGAAAGTTAGCTGTGTGCGGCGGATGCGGTAGATATCGCCGGTTCTGTCCATACGGGCATACACCATGCCGTCGCCCGCGTCGCTGCCTAAGTGGATGTCGCGAATTGTGCCGTCTTGGAACGCGGCAATCAGGCGGCGCGGCGCATCCAGCCCATACACAGCCAGACCAGCGGCGTCCGCCACGGTGGTGACGTACTCGTCCGCTGAAACCGCGCACAGCCCCGTGATGAACGCCTCAATGCGCTCGGTGCTGCCCGCGTGGGCGATGGGCGAGGTCGCCGACCACGCCATCAATTTGCCGCTTGATTTGGTGAAAATGAGCTGCCCGTCGTCCGTCCCGGTCAAGGCAATCTGCACGGCGGCGGAGGCGCTTTCGTCAATTGCGCTGGGGAGCGTGTGCAGGGCGTTCAGCGGCTGCACCATTGTCTCATGGAAGTCGTAGGGGACGAGGTACACGTTTGTGTCGCCGTCGAGGGCGACATAGCAGCTTGCGCCGTCGGAGGTCAAGCGCCCGATGCGCAGGACGCGGGTCGTGCCGTCCTTGCGCGTCAGGGTGATGACGGCGTCGGGGTCGGTCAGTCCGCAGGCGTCGCGGTCGAGCGCAGGATAGGTCGCTGTCGCCGGAATGTGCTGCGCAGTCAAAAGCAGCATCTGCCACGCAGCGGTGCTGAACGTGAAGTCCTCCTGCCCCGATACCAGAAACGGCTGGGACAGCGCGTTGTATACGCCAAGCAGATTGCCATTCTGGTCAAACGCCATGTCGGATACGGCGGTGTAGCGCTGCGACCCTTTAGGCTGCACGGTAATGCTCTCCAGCGCCGCCACGGAATCCTCATAGAGCATAAAGTAACCCGGCGCGTCGGTGGATTCCGGCGCAGGCGCTTCCGCAGGGGCAACCGCGCTTCCAAGCAGCACATACACGCCGCCGAGCAGCGCACAGACGAGCGCCATCAGCAGCAGGCGAAGTCCGCGCCGCATTACAGCCGCCTCCTTTTCAGCAGCACAACCGCCATCGTCAGCAGCAGTACGCCGGGAATCAAGGTCAGGGCGAGAATTGTTACGCGCTGGCGGCTGCTTTCGCTGTCAAAGGTGATGCGCTGCGCCGGAAGCCGCTTCACGCCCGCGTCGAGCGACGCCGTCTGGTCAATGTCCGCCATGTCGGTCACGAGGTCAGTCAGCAGGGCAAGGTTATCGCTGGCATCCAAGACGGATGCGCCGCTGATGGCCGCGCTGTCCCGGAGCATGTCGCTGGAAGCCAGCAGAGACAGCGCCGTGCCGCTGCTCTTCTTCGCCATTGCGCCGAGCAGAAATTGCCCGGACACGTCACCTGTTTGACTATCCAGCGCATTGCCGGACGCATCCGGGTGCAGCACGGCGCGGTCGGAGGTGGTCAGCAGGGTGGTCACGGTCACGCCGGGACGAAGCGCAGGCGTAATCAGGGCAGACGCGCGCGGCAGCAGTATCCGCCCGGTAATCTCGTAATCCGCCGCGACAACGGGGGAAAGGTACTCCGGCGCATCAACATAGCGGTCGCTTTCCGCCGCGCTTTCAACGACCCAGCCGGACTGGAAGCCCAAGCCGTACAGGCTGCAGACGGCTTGCAGCTGCGTCAGGCGGGAAAGCGGGGTATCGGCGCCGCACGCGACCAGCACGCGCCCGCCGTTATCCAGAAAAGCGGCAAGCGTCTGCGCCTCGTCGCCCGTCAGGTCACTGCGGGGAGAAAGCAGCAGTAGAATGTCCGTCGCGGAGGGCGCAATGCGGGCGATTTCCCCCGAATGCACCTCGAAGCCGTTCGAGCGCAATTGCAGCGCCAGCAGGGAACAGTCCTCCTGCGAAAGCTCTCCGTGACCCGTCAGAAAGTACACGCCGACGGGATTGTCCGTACACGCGCGCCCAATCGCGCCGATTAACTGCGCTTCACCGCAGTAGATGGTGTATTCCTCGCCCAAGACCGTGCGGGAGAACAGAAAGTCCTCCGGCGAAAGGCGGATGATGCGCATCGCGTCCTGATTGGTGATGAACACTGTGCCGTTCTCGATGCTGCCCGCGTCGCCGCTCAGCGCGGCAATGCGCTGCGGCTGCGTCACCGGGTCAATCGTCTCCACGCGCACATGGGCGCACTCAGCGCTCATCTTGTTCAGCGTCTCGGTCACAAGGTCACGGACGGTGCTGTCATAGCCGGATGTGTACACCGGGTAGAGCAGCACGTCCTCGCCCAGCTCATGCAGGCGGGAGAGCGTGTAGTCGCTTAAGTTTGTTACCCCGCTCGGCGACACATCGAGCTTCAAGTACCACTTTTCCTCCGCACGCTGGCTGACCAGCACGACCAGCACCGCCATCACAACTGCCAGCACGCACGTCAGCAGGTGATAGACCCCATAGGGCATGGATTCTTTCTTCATCAAAAATCACCCCTTTGCGTGGCGGCGCTTTTCCATCGCGCGGTCGGTCAGGAAGAGCATCAGCGCGGTGAAGGCGACAAAATACACGATGTCGGACAGGCTGACGATGCCGTTGGCGAAGTCGCCCAGCCGCGAGGAAGAGGGCAGGAAGCCCAGAATCACGCTGACCGGGTGGAGGTACGCGCTTGTGCCCGCCTGCGGGACAATGTAATGCTCCGACAGGTACATCAGCACGTTCACGCCCAGCGTCAGGATGGCGGCGGTAATCTGGTTCGTGCAGAGCGAAGAGAGCAGCACGCCGACGGACACCATCGCCGCGTCCAAGAGGTAGTAGCCGAGGAACACCACCGCGATTTCCGACCACGCGATTTGCGCATACGGGGCGATCAGCAGCGGGTAAATCAGCGCCAGCAGCATGGCAATCATCAGCAGCGCCAGCGACGCAAGCGCCTTGCCCAGCACAATCTGCCCCAGCGGAACAGGGGAGGTGAGCAGCAATTGGTCGGTGCGCATCCGCTTTTCTTCCGCGAACAGGCGCATCGTCAAAAGCGGCGCGATCAGCATCAGCGGCAGCTGCATCCCCGAAAAGAGCAGATTCATGCTCGCGCTCATTTCCTGCCCGATGTTGATGAACACGAACACCAAGCCGGACATAAGCGCATACATCGTCAGAAACACATACCCGACGGGGGTAGTGAAATAGCCGCTCAATTCATGGCGGAATACGGCGCGCATTCACTCCACCTCCTTTCGGCTGATGTCCTTCCGGGCGATGACGTGCAGGAAAGCATCCTCCAGCGCGTCGCTGCCGTTTGTCTCTTCCAGCAGCGCACAGTGATTTTCGTAGCACAGCGCGGACACCTGCGCGCGCAGGTCGGCATCCATCTCGTGGCGAATCAGCAGCAGATGGCAGCCGTCTTCCCGGCAATCCTGCTTCGTCACTTCCGTTACGCCCGGCAGTTCGCGAATCAGCGCCATCATCGGCGCATCCCCGCGGTACATCAGCCGCAGACTCGCCGCGCCGCGCAGCAGCGCATCCATCGTGCCGTCATAGCGGATGACGCCTTCGTCCAGCACAATCGCGCGCCCGCAGACGTTTGTCACTTCGCTGAGCAGGTGCGACGAGAGCAGAACGGTGCTGTCCTGCCCCGCGCGGCGGATGACCTCGCGCATCTGCGCCATTTGCAGCGGGTCAAGTCCGCTGCCGGGTTCATCGAGGATGAGCAGCGGCGGCTGCCCCAGAAGCGCCTGCGCGACGCCCAAGCGCTGCCGATACCCCTTCGACAATCGCCCGGACAGCCGATGCGTATACGCCTCCAGCCCCGTCAGTTCAATCACGCGGGCGATTTCCGCCGTCTGTGTACTTGCTTTCAGCCCGCGCAGACGGCAGCAGTAGCGCAGATACTCCGTCACCGTCATGTCGGGGTACAGCGGCGGCTGCTCCGGCAGATACCCCGTGCGGCGGCGGGCTTCCAGCGGCTGGGTCAGCACGTCATAGCCGCAGACGGAGATGTCGCCGCCCGACTGGCACAGATACCCTGTGATGGTGTTCATCAGTGTCGATTTGCCCGTGCCATTGCGCCCAAGCAGCGCAATGATTTCGCCCTTCTGCGCGGCGAACGTGATGCCTTTCAAGACCTCCCGTGTCCCGTAGCGCCGGGTCACGCCGCGCACGTCAAGCGTCGTTTCCATGGTTTGTGTCCTCCTTGCTGCGGCGGTACTGCAGCGGCGTGACGCCGGTAATCTGCTTGAAGCGGCGAATGAAGCTCGACGCATCGTAGTAGCCGACGTTCACGGCAATTTCCTTGATGGACAGTTCGGTTTCGGTCAGCAGCTGCTTTGAGCGCTCAACGCGAAGAATCGTCAGGTATTCGTTTGGGGAGACGCGGTTGCGCTCCTTGAAGGACAGCGAGAGCCGCGCGGTCGATACGCCGAACGCCTCGGCAATGGCGCTGATGGACAGCTCCGGGTCGGCGTAATGCTCGCGGATGTACGCTGCGACTTCTTCGATGCCGCCGGTCTCCTCGGTCGGCACAGGCTTCTCTGCTTGCAGAATCGCGTCGCACAATCGGCGGAGCAGCTCGTCCAAATCGTCTACGCTCTGGCAGCCGGAGAGGGAGAAGATGTCGTACATGTCCTTCATGTCGCTGCTGTCGGCGACGTTCGCGGCGTGTTCGCGCAGGAGCGTGTGAATCACGTCGTTGTAAATCAGTCGGAAGGCGAACGGCGTCATGCTGGAATGCTTGAGGAACGCCAGCAGCTCATCGAGCTTGCCGGAAAGCAGGGCGCGGTTGTTCAGCACCAGCGCCTGATTGATGCCGTCGGTGATTTTGCGCGCCTGCGGCAGGATGTCGCGCAGGTTGACGGAGACGAACGAGTATTCCAGCACGCGGCTGTCATCCATGACAAAGCGGTTGTCGTAGGCGGTCGCGGCTTCGAGGTAGCACGCGGGCGCGTGGGTGAAATTTTGGTGCGCGTTGCTCATGGCGACACAGGCGTGGCCGTAGCGCTCGATGCAAATCTGGTGCAGCGCGTTTGCCACGTCGTGCAGGCCCTGCTCAGTGTCGGCAAAAACGACATAGAGGAAGTTGTTCATCGCCGCCATTTCGACCGAGCAGACGGTTACGCCTGTCACGCGGTTCAGCGGATCCTCCTGCATGGTGAAGGGCTGGTCGTTCTGCTCCTGTTCGGGGCAGAGCACCATGCCGTAATACGGCTTGTCGATGTCCAGCCGGACACTCATGGCGGCGGCGACGGCGAGTTCGCGGCTGTCAAAGCGCCCTTTCATGAACCGCAGCACGAAGTCATGCCGCTGCATGGGCAGGGAGGATTCGAGGCGGCGCGTCAAGTCGCTGTTGCGGCGGGACAACTCCTGTATGCCCGTCTGGATGGATGACCATTCGTCGCCGCGGCTCTCGTCCTGCGGAAGCAAGCTCGAAATCTCGCGGATAGGGCGGATGTTGCGCCGAGCCAGCAGGTAGGACAGCACACTGCCCGCGACTGCCAGCGCCGCAATCATCATCAGCACGCCGCCCATGCTGTGCCAGACGTTGCCCGTCAGTTCCGACGATGGCATGAGCATCACATACTGCATCCCCCAGCTGCGGTTGCCAAGCGCAAGCAGCGTGTAGGGGACGCCGCCGGAGACGAATTCGCGCTGCATGGTCGCCTCGTTGCCCGCAAGCAGGGATGTCAGCTCCTCCGCCGAAAGCGGAAGTTCGCCCGATGATGCCAGAATCGCGCCGTCATGCAGGATGCAGGTGTTTGCGTTCATAGCAATCGCGTCAGAAAAGAGCTGCTGATAGGTGTTCTGCCGCAGGAGGAAGAGCATCGACCCACGTTCACTTTTCTGGCTCATGCCCAGCGGGATGATGAACGTTGTCATGTCGTACTGGTCGCTGCCCAGAAGGGAGGATGCGACTTTCTGCGCTGGAAGGACGCACAGCCCGCCGGGCTGACGGATCAGGCGCATCAATTCCGCGCCGGACACATGCTCGTAGTGCATCAGGCTGCTGAACATGTCCAGCGTCATCATCGAGGAGGAAGAGTACAGGTAGTCGTCGCTGGCGAAGCACAGGTACATCTGGTCAGAAAAGTCGTTGCTGACCGTGTAGGGGATAAGCTGCTGCATCAGCTCATAGGCGCGCCACGGCTCGTCGCGGTAGCTGAACGGCTGCAGGTAGGGGGACAAGCCAATCTGCTCGGCGGTGTTGAGCATGTTGTCCAAATACCCCTCGTGCTGGTAAGCGATGCGGCTCAAACGGTTGATGCCGTTGGAGATGACCTGCGCGCGCACCTCGCGGTTCATGTAGACGTACATGTACAGGAACAGCGCGCTGAGCGCAAGAAGCAGCACCAGCATATAGGACACGACGTAGCGCGCGAAGGTGGAAAGGCGTTTGCAGCCGGATTGCTGTTTCATTGCTCTGAAAGTCCCTTCATGTAGCGGTCATAGGCGGTTTGGTAGAGCGAAACGTACTCCTGTGCGCCGATGCTGTTCAGCTCCGTCAGGAAGTCAGCAAAGCGCTCGTCCGTCACGCCGCGCGTGACGAATTCCACCAGATACGCATTCACGGCGGATTTCAGCGACGTGTAGAGCTGCTGAATGCGCGCGGATTCCTCACTCGTAATCGGCACGGTGTTAATCAGCAGCGTGTACGGAACCTCTTCCAAGACGCCGGATTCGTCGTAGAGCGCGCAGTAGGCGGATTTCTCCTGCCGGTGCGCCGCCGGGACGTATACCGAGGCGTAGTAGCTCGCGGGTGCGAAAAACTGCCCGCAGATAATCGGCACGGTCTTGTACAGCTCGTTCCCCGCGGGAACGTAAGTGACCTCGTAGCGCCCGTCGCCGCGCAGAATCAGCGTGTCGCCGATTTTGCCGTTCTGCGCCACCAGCATGTTTTCCGTCTCGAACTGCGCGTCCAGCCAGCGAAGCGATGACGGAATATCATGATTCTGAATTGTCAGTGCCGCGCCGAACTCGATTGCGTCCTCCGTCCGCGCAAGACTTGCCTTGTAGCCCTCCGCGTGAACGGGAAGCATGACCACATAATCCGCCGCAATGTCGTCGCTCAGCGCAGTGTTTTTCAGCCGCCAGTAGGTGAAATACCCTGCTTTCTGCTGGTTCACCTTCGCCGCCCAGAGGTTCGACCCCTGCGTGAGCGACTCCACGTCCAGCAAGCCTTCCTGACAGAGCGAGTGCAGCCACTCCACGCACGCGCGGAAGCCGTCTTCTTCCGGCATGAAGAGCACCTTGCCGTCCGCGGACAGGTGAACAAAGTACTCGTTCATCGGGATGCCGAACGCGCTGAAGGCGTTGTACAGCCCGGTGTTCACGTCGGCGAATGTCGCTTCGTAGGGGATTTCGTCAGCTAACCCGTTGCCGTTCGGATCGCCGTTTTTGAATGCGCGCAGGACTTCAGTCAGTTCCTCCGTCGTCGTCGGGACGGACAGCCCCAACTTGTCCAGCCACGTTTTGTTGATGAAGAAGTGCCCGTTGGTGTTGATGCCCTGCGAGAGCAGAAAACCGACGTAGTACATCTTCCCGTCGGAGGAGGGGAGGGTGCGCCCAGCGTTATCAATAGGCAGGCGGCTGAAATACGTCGGCATGTATTCTTCCAGATAGTCATCCAGCGGCAGAATCACATGCTGCGTCACGCCGTAGTCCTCCACGTCCAGGCTGCCGCGCAGAATCAGGTCGTGATAGCGCCCGGAGGCGAACATCAGGTTGACGCGGTTCGTCCAGTCCGAAAGCTTGACGACGTCGAAATCGACATGCACGCCTGTCTGCTCCTCAATCTGCTGGAAAAACCACATGTTGTCAAAATCAAGCGTCTGGTTCTCCAACTCGTATTGCAGCGCGGTCAGAGATACTTTCTCTGTCTCCGGCGCAATGCTATCACCGCAGCCGCTGAGCGTCAGCAGCAAAAGAAGAAGCAGCAGAAGGAAAAACACGTTTTTTCGCATGTCGTCATGCCCCTTTGCATGTTTTTGTTACTTCTGATTATATCACAAACTGCAGAAGATAGCAAACGAAGTTCGGAAGCAATTTACGCCGGAAAGAGAAAAGCCGGAGAGTCGCAAGGGCTCTCCGGCAGGCTTTCCTCAGAGGCTTACTTCGCCAGATAAGCGTCGTAGGCGTTCTGGTACAGTTCGATGTAGCGTTCCACGCCGATGGCCTTGGCGGTTTCCACGAAGGTGTTGTAGCTTTCGTCGGTCACGCCGTTCTTGATGAAGTCGGTCACGGATTCTTCCATGAACTTCTTCAGCTCGGTGTAGATGTTCGCGGCTTCGATAGCGTCCTCGTTATCCATCTTGCTCAGCTTGGAGACGTACTGGTAGCTCTTGTGCTCCAGAACGCCCGCAGCAGCGTACATTTCGGAGTCAAGGTAGCGTTCGACGCGGTGCGGCGCCATCTGATAAATCTGGGTGTAGTATTCGCCGGGCGCGAAGAACTGACCCATCGTGACAGGCACGAAGGAGTACAGACCGTTGTTTTCCGGCACGTTGATGACTTCATACTTGCCTTCATCGTTGAGCTGAATCTGCTCGCCGACCTTGCCGTTCGCCGCCACCATCATGGTTTCGGTTTCCAGCTGCGCGTCGATCCACTTCAGGGACGCAACGGGGTTAGCGTTGGTCGAGGTCAGGATAGCGCCCTGTTCCGGCACTTCCAGAATCGCGGAGACAGCAGCGCCGTAGGTCGGGTCAGCCGGGGGCAGGATGGACTTGAAGTCCTTGTAAACGTCGGGGGTCAGGGCGGTGTTGATCAGGCGCAGGTACGGGAAGGAAGCAACTTCGCCAGCATTGACCTTGTTCGCCCACAGGTTGGAGTCCTGCGTCAGGCATTCGGGGTCAAGCAGACCTTCTTCGTAGAGCATGTGCAGCCATTCAACGCACGCGCGCCAGCCGGGCATCGTGCCGGTGAATTCGACCTTGTCGTCATCGGTGATGTGATAGAAGGCGTAGTTTTCCGGCACACCGAAGGAAGCAAATTCGTTCCAGAGGGTTTCCGGACCGTAGCCGAAGGTGGAGGTGGACAGCGGGTACTTGATGCCAGCTTCCTTGAACTTGCGCAGGACGTTGGTGTACTCGTCGATGGTGGTGGGCACTTCCAGACCCAGCTGGTCAAGCAGGGTGGTGTTAATGTACCAAGTGCCGTTGTGGTTGACGTTCTGGGCGATCAGGTAGCCGATGTAGTAGCTGTGACCGTCAGAAGCGGGGATGGAGTCGCCCGCGTTGTTGAGGTTCAGGCGGGAGACGTAGTTGGGCATGATGTCCTCGGTGATGTACTCATCCAGCGGCATCAGCAGTTTTTGATTCACGCCGTAGTCCTCAATGTCGGTGCTGCCGCGCAGAATCATGTCCATGTACTTGCCGGAGATGAACATCAGGTTCAGCTGCGTCTGGAAGTCGCCGTCCTTCACCATGGTGAAGTCAACGTGCGTGTTGGTCTTTTCTTCAATCTGCTGGAAGAACCAGAGATTGTTGAAGTCCGTGGACTGGTTTTCCAGCGTGTACTGGAAGGCCGTCAGGTTGACCTTGTCTTCCGCCACCGCCGAGCCGACGAGCGTCAGCGTCAGAGCCAGTGCGAGGAGAACAGAGACGATTTTCTTCATAGAGAAAATCTCCTTTCTTTTGCGCCATTCTCACGCGGGGAACGGCACGGTATTGATTCATCACGCCGCTGCGGACGTGTGAAATCCGAAAAAAATGGGGAACCGAAGGGGTCAAGGGGGCGATCGGAAAGCCCCCTTGTCGCTCCCGCAGGAGCGAAATCCCCCTGCCACAAAAGCGCATTGCAGTGAGAAAAACCGAAGGAAAGTCTGAAAGGATTATCCTTTCAGCGACCCAATCATGACGCCCTTGACGAAATACTTCTGCATGAAGATGTACAGCACAATCGCGGGAACCGTAGACACTACGATGCAGCAGTACTTGGCGACTTCCGCCTTGCGCATGGCCTCCTGCAGACCGCCGAGGTTGTCGGCGTAGGCGGCGAAGAACGTATCGCTGGAGCCGGAAATGGACAGCGAAGCAAGAATTTCGCGCAGCACGGTCTGCAGCGGCAGATACGCGCGGTTGCGGATGAACACCAGACCCGTGAAGTAGTCATTCCAGCGCGCCACACCGTAGTAGACGCTCAGCACGGCGATAATCGTGCCGGACAGCGGCAGGACGCAGCGGAAGAAGTAAGTGAAGTGATCCGCGCCGTCCATCACCGCGGCTTCGTACAGCTCGTTGGGGATGGAGGACTGAATGTAGGTGCGGGCGACCATCAGGTTCCACACGGACACGGTGTTCATCAGAATCATGACCAGCCGCGTGTCGTACAGCCCCAAGTCGCGCACGTTCAGGAAAATCGGAATCAAGCCGCCGGAGAAAAACATGGTGAACGTAATCAGGAAGTTGACGAATGCTTTCCCGGCGAATTTGCGGCTCAGCGCATATGCCGCTGCAAGGGAGACAATCACCGACAGCGCCGAACCGAGAACCGTGTAAATGATGGAGTTCAAGTAGCTCTGCCACAGCTCGCTGTGCTGGAAAACCGCCTCGTAGCCCATGAGCGAGAAGCCCTTAGGCCAGAAGAGCACTTCACCCGCCAGCACCGCATCCGGGTCGGAGACGGACGCAATCAGCACCAGCCACAGGGGGTAAAGCGTGATAAACAGCACGAGAATCCAGAAAATCAGGTTGAGAACGTTGAAAGTACGGTCGGCGCGCGTCTCTTTGATGCGAATGCCGTGTACTTCCGCTTCCTTCTTTGCCATTTTGCTTTTCCTCCTTTCTTAGAACAGGCTGATGTCGCTGGCCTTGCGGGAGATAGCGTTGACGGAAATGATGATAACGAAGTTGATGACGTTCAGGCACAGACCGATGGCGGAGGTGTAGGAGTACTGCGCCTTGCCGATGCCCGTGTTGTAGACGTACACGCCGATGATATCCGAGGTTTTGATGTTGCCGGAGGTTTGGAGCAGCAGCGCCTTGTCCGTGTTGGAGGACAGGAGCGAACCGCAGGAGAGAATCAGCATCATGACGGCAATCGGAATCAGGTGCGGAATGTCGATGTTCTTAATCTTCTGCCAGCGGGTCGCGCCGTCGATGGTCGCGGCTTCGTACAGCTGCGGGTCGATGGAGGTCAGCGTGGCAATATAAAGGATGGTATTCCAACCGGCGTTCTGCCAGATGTCCGAACCGATGAACAGCGGGCGGAACCAGTTTTCCTCGACCATGAAGTAAATCGACTTGCCCCCGCAGGCCTCTATCACCTTGTTGACGATGCCGTTGGTGGGGGAGAAGAACAGGTAGAGCATACCAGCCAGCACGACCGTGGAGATGAAGTGCGGAACGTAAATCGCCGTCTGCGTGAAGCCCTTGAAGCGCTTCGAGTTCAGCTGGTTGAGCATGATGGCGAGCAGAATCGGAATGGGGAAGGAGAACAGCAGCCCGTAGAGGTTCAGCAGCAATGTGTCTGCAAACATGCGCCCGCAGTAGTACATGCTGAAGAAATTGCGGAAGTGTTTGAACAGGTCAAGCTGCCCTTTCGTCGATGCCCATTCGCTGCCGACGATGCCCTTGCCGATTTTGAAGTCCTTGAATGCAATCTGCACGCCGTACATCGGGAAGTAGCAGAATACAATGAAGAAAGCCAGCGCCGGAATCAGCAGCACCCACAGCTGCCAGTCACGCACAATAGCGCGCCGGAAGCGGACACCTAAGGGCTGATGCGGCTTGCGCGAGGTCGCCGTCTTTGTTACCGCCTTTTGCAATGAAACCCCTCCGTTCATCGGGAACGCTGCCCCGTAATCAACTATGAATATGATACCATGCAGCACGCCGACTGTAAATCGACGAAATTTTTGTGCATATCGTGCAAATGCCGATTTTTCAAGGGTTTGCGAATATGCGAAAAAATTGCGCATTTCAAATTTGGCCGTTTTCAGGTAGAATAGGACAGGAAAAACAGGTCGGAAGCGGGACAAAAATGACATTTCCGCTTCCGGAAAATGACAGGAGGATAGCCGATGCTTCCACAAACAGGAGTAACCTTTTCCTGCGATGACGCGGCGCTGCAAAAGCTTTTTGACGAGGCGGAACGCAAGTGCCTTCATAATTTGAAGGACTTCGGCGCGGATACCGTCTTGGTCGAGGGCGGCGGGTACGAGAAGATTTGGCTGGAAACGCAGCCGATGGGCGGTGAAATGTACTGGAAGCGCAACATGACCGCCGCGATGAACAATCAGCTGCTGTTCATGCGCACCCAGCGTGCGGACGGGCGGATTGCTGGGTCGATTCAGTGCCATCCCGACGGGACGATTGAGCCGCAGTTCAACAAGTTTCAGGGCTTCTGCTTCCCGCTGCACGCGCTGAACATGTGGTATCTCTCCGGCAAAGAAACGGCGTATCTGGATATGCTGGCGGACTGCCTGGAGAAGTTCGACCAGTACCTTTGGAAAACGCGCGATTCCGACGGCGACGGATGTCTTGAATCCTTCTGCGTCTACGATACGGGGGAGGACAACGCCCTGCGCTACGGTCACGCGCCTGTCTACTGCACGACCGATACGCCGCCCGAAGATGCGGATGTTGTGCCGATGGCGTCGATGGACGTGACGTCGTTCTCCTACGCCTGCCGCGATACATTGGCGGAAATCAGCCGTCTGCGCGGCGACGGGCGGGAAAGCGAATGGCGCGAAAAGGCGGACGCGGTCGCGGCGAACTTGAAAGCACGCTTGTGGGATGACAAGCGCCACGCCTGCTTTGACCGCGACAAGCACGGTAAGACCATCGACGTGCTGTGCCATAACACGCTGCGCTGCATGTACTGGGGTTCCATCAGTCAGGAGATGGCGGATGCGTTTGTGCGCCAGCACCTGCTGAATCCGCAGGAATTCTGGACGCCGCTGCCCCTGCCGAGTGTTGCGGTGAACGACCCGCTGTTCCGCAATGCGCCGGAAAACAACTGGAGCGGGCAGTGCGAGGGGCTGACGTATCAGCGCGCGATTATCGCCTTGGAGCGCTACGGGTACGAACCGCTTGTGACAAAGCTCGGCAGGAAGCTGCTGGATGCCATCATCCGCGGCGGGTATGTGTTCACGCAGCAGTTCGATCCTTTCACGGGCGAACCTTCCCGCGTGGGCATGGTGTCGCATGAGGTGCTCTCCCGCGACAGCGATGAGCCGTTTCAGGATTCCTACGGCCCGACGCTGCTGGCGGCGCTGGAGTACATCGCGCATATCTGGGGGATTGCGCTGGTCGGCGACGAAGTGTGGTTCAGCTTGGGTTCGGGGCTGTCCTATACTTATGCGCAGCGGTTCGGGGATGATGTGTACGAGATAAAATCCGACGGTCGGTCTGGTTCCATCTACAAAAACCGAATTGCGGTCGGTTCTGCCCCTTGCGGCGTCCGGCTGGTGACGAACCGCGACGGGAAAATCCTCCGCACAGTGAAAATTGAGGAAGGAATATAATATGAAGACAGTCAAAATCCGTTTAGACGGCCTCGGCGGAATGCCGATGGATGAAAAGACGCTCAAAAGCACCTACGCGACCGGCATGGACTTTGAGCCGGACGAGCGCCGCATGACGATTGACAGCGAGGGTATCGTCAGTCTGCAAGTGACAAAAGAACCGTACATGATTCACGTCAAGATGGCGGTGCCGCTCTACGGGCATCTGTGGGTGATGGCGGACAATCAGGGGGAGGGGTACACGGGCGAATTTGTGGACTTCGTGACGGAGGCCGTCCGCACTTATATCCACCATGCGCAGAAGTACGCGGCGGGTATCACGCTGTCCCCGACGACGCAGGGGCATCTTGACGCGGCGATTGAATTGCAGCACTTGGCGAACCGCGGGCAGGATACGCCGGACAACCGCCTCTACGCGCTGTCGAACGCGATTTACGCGGCGGAGGGCGCGCTGGTGGAATCTGCCCGTGCAAAGGCCTTCGCCGCGCCGAGAAGCGACCTCAAACTTGGCTGCAACTTCGCGCGCTACACGTCGGATGCCTCCCGGTATGCGAAATTTTTCGCGCAGGCGTTTGACTTCGCGACGATTCCGTTCTATCCGCGCACGACCGTGCCGGAGAAGGACTGCTACGACTATTCGTATGTGGATCACGCGCTGTCGTTTCTGCTGGACAAGGGAATTACCCCCAAGGGGCATCCGCTCTGGTTCGGGCATCAGGACGTGAACCCGAAGTGGCTCTTCGGTCTGCCGTACCCGGAATTGCGCCGGGAGGCCGCGAACATCGCGCGCCACCACGTCAGCACCTACCGCGACACGATTCAGTACTGGGACGCCATGAACGAAGCGCACGACTGGGCAAATTGCTTCGAGCTGACGCAGGAACAGCTGATTGACCTCACCCGCGCGACGACCGACGCATTGCGCGAAGGAAACGACAAGGCGGTGTCGATTGTCAACGTCTGCTTGCCGTTCGCGGAGTACGTCGCGGGGCGGTACAACTGCTACGGCGCGCTGCCGGAGCATCTGCGCAGTCCGCTGAGCTACTTCAAGGCCATCATCGAAGCGGGGATTGATTTTGACGTGGTGGGCATCCAGCTGTATTTCCCCGGCAGGGACTTGGTGGCGGTGGACTTGCTGCTGAACGCCTTCGCTGCGCTGGGCAAGCCGATCCATATCACCGAAATGGGCGTCAACGGCGGCTTCCGGCAGAAAGGAAACGCGGGCAGCAGCTGGTCGCAGATGGCAATGTCCGAGGGTACTTGGCATGGCGGCTGGAACGAACACACGCAGGCGGACTGGCTGGAGCAGTTCTACACCATCGCCGCGTCGCGCAAGGAGATTCAGGCGCTGACGTGGTGGAATTTTATCGAGCCGAGCTTCTCCGGCAACGGCGCGATGCTCTACGAGAACGAGAATCCGCGTGAATCGTATTTCCGGCTGCTGGCGCTGAAAAACAGGATTATTCGCAAAGCATAACGAATATCCTGTTTCCAGATGAAAATGCGCCAAGATGCGCAGGCGAATCTGGAAATAGCATTCTCTGATATAGAATAGAAAAATCCCTGCTGACTGTCTTAAAGGACATATCAGCAGGGATTTCTGATTTAAGCATCTTTAGGCATCAATCCGCCGGGATGTACTCGCCGTAGATGAACTCGTGCAGCGCCCGCACGTTCTTCGGGAAGGACTTGCTGCCCATGTTGATGACGCTCGCGCCGTCCACGTCGAGGTAGGAGTAGGTGCCGTCCATCGGGACGTGGTGCTGCTCCAAAAGAGACTCGCCGCGGGTCAGGCGGTCGGAAATGCCCGAACGCAGGACGCCCAGCGCCAAATCAAAGAGCGTGCTCGCCTTCATGTTTGTCTGCACATAGGGCATACAGGCGTTCAGCAGGTTGTTGAGTTCCGTCATGCTCATGCCGCCGTCCAGCACCTTTTCCAGCAGCAGCTCCATCAGCTTGCGCTGGCGCGCCGTGCGGCCGAAGTCGTTGTCCACCTTGCGCAGACGGGCGTACATGACCGCCTGAATGCCGTCGCAGTGGTGCGTGCCGGCTTTGTTGGGCAGATTCTCACGCTCGTAGTCCTTGCTCTGATTGTCATACTTCGGCGGATGCTGGCGCAGGTAGGTGTTAATGGCCTTTGCTTCCTTTGCGGTCATTTCAATGTCAATGCCGCCCAAGCTGTCAATGATGGATGCCAAGCCATAAAAGTTGATGGTAATGTAATTTTCGATGTTCAGTTCAAAATTCTTGTTGATGGTGCGCATGGCAAGCTGACCGCCGCCGCGCGAATAGGCGGTGTTGATGCGGTTCTTGTTCTTGTAGCCGGGAATGGTGACATACAGGTCGCGCAGGATGCTGGTCAGCTTAATCGAGCCGTCGTCCTTGTTGATGGACACGATAATCTGCACGTCGCCATTCTGCAAGCCGTCATCCAGCGATGTCGAGCGGGTATCCACGCCGACGAGCAGGATGTTGACGACGTTCGAGGGAAGGTTGGCGTTGATGTCCAGCTTATCGGGGTCAATGGTGTCGTCAATTTCGTTGTCCGTGATTTCGATGGTCGAGCCGTCGTCATCAAAAAATACGTCGCCGCCAAGGTCGTCGTCATCATCGAGGATAATATCGCCATTATCACTGCTGGTGTAGTCCTCACCCGCGGATGATTCAGTCACACTGCCGACTTCCTCGTCCAAATCATCCGTCAGGTCAATGCTGCCCGCCAGTGCGCCCGGCATCAGCAGGCAGAAAATCATCAGCAGCGCCATCCACTGCTTCCACATCTTCATGGGCAAATTGCCTCCTTACGGGAAATTTCGTCGTATGCATTCCTATTATAGCGGCTTGGTGGGAAAAATGCAATCCATTGCCGACTTTTCGCGGAAATTGTTACATTTGTGCAGGCGCGCCGAACACGCCGCGCAGGAAGCGGATGCTCTCCAGCAAGGCCTGTTCGCTTTCGACAAGCTGCGCGTACGGTTCGAGAATCACCGCGCCGTCGAAGCCATCCTCGCGCAGGACGCACGCAAACTGCTGCCAGTCAAACACGCCGCGCCCCGGCAGGCACAATTTGCCATCCGCTGTCCAGTCCAGCACATGCAGGTGGCGCACATGCCCACGCATGGCGCGCAGCATGTCGAGGGGGTCAACGCCCGCCTGATGCACCTGTTTGGTGTCAAGCACGAACTCCACGTCCGGGATGCGTTTGAGCAGGATGCGCACGTCCTCCGGCGTGGCGACGCTGCACCAGCTGACGCTCTCCCACAGCACGCGCAGGTGATGACGCGCCGCGCGCTCACGCATCTGGTCGAAACGCTCTTCCAGGAAGGGGATATTTGCGGGCGAAAGATGCCCACGCACGCCGAACGGCCCGTGAAAGATGTAGTACGCCGCGCCGAGCGACTCTGCCGCACGGCAGACGTTCGCAAACATTGCAAACGCATCGTCCGACTGGCGCGCGGCGCGCCCGAACAGCTGCGGCTCAAACTGCGTGCCCAGCGGGTGCACCGACGTGACGGGGAAGTTGTTCATGTTGTAGCGCATCCGAAAGGTAAAATCCGTCGTGTATTCGCTGGGCGTTTCCAGAAACACTTCGCAGGTGTCCAGCGGCAGCTCCGCAATGTGCGCGGCGGCCTCATCCGTCTCCAGCTGGCCGTAATAGGCGGCGCTTGACAGCCCGATTTTCATGCCTGATTCCCTCCTGGCTGATTCAGCTCGTCCAGTGTGAGGGAGAAGGAGGGAACAAATTCGCGGATGAAGTCCTGTACTTCGGGCAGGGTGATGGCATCTAACTGACGGCGAATCGCCTCGCCCGCCGCGTCGAACTCGTGATTGCCCGCGCGCCGCTCTTCCACGCACTTGAGGTACGCGCTGAGCGAATCCGCCGCCTTGACGATTTGGTGGTCATAGTCGTGCCCCTCGCACAGGTACGGCGCGAAACAGGCGCGTAAATCCTCCGGCAGCATGGCAAGCAGGCGGTCGTTCGCCATTTTTTCTACATCTTTATATGCGCCGCGAAGCTCCAATGAATGGTACTTGACGGGCGTGGGCATATCGCCGGTGATCACCTCGCTGGCATCGTGATAGACGGCGAGTGTGACGATATGCTCCGGGTTGCAGTCGCGCCCGTAGCGATTTTTGCCGATGAGCGCCATGCCATGAGCGAGCATGGCAACTTGCAGGGAATGTTCCGCGTCGTTCTCGGACATGGACGAGCGCATCAGCCCCCAGCGGCGGATATAGCGCAGGCGGGCGATGTAGGCGAAAAAGTGGTGAATCATCGGGAAAACTCCTCCTGTTGGGGTGATTTTGTGCTGATGGAAGCGAATAATGTTTCTTGGCTAAACACGCGGACACAGCATGAGAGCGCGCTCAAGCCAATCGCGCGAAAGGGTCAAGGGGCAGCGCCCCTTGCGCCTCTCTATTGTACTTGCTTTTTTTGCGCGAATCAAGGGGAAAAAAGCAAAAAGATGTTGACAAATTTCACAGGAATGGGTATGATAGGGAGGACAATCGTATCATCCGCGATGGGAGCTGTGGGCGAGGGCTGCACGGCTGAGAGGGCATTTTGCCGACCATTTGAACCTGTGTAGGTCATCCTACCGTAGGGACAGCGGAGGGACACGCGCATTTTGCGGGGAATTTTTCCCGTGCGGACGGCGCGGTTGGGAGAAGAATCTCCCCCTCCTGTTTCCTGCGTGCAAACGCGGGATTTTTTCATTTCCGGAATACGAGCGTCACCCAATACGCCGAAATCGGCGAAAAACAGGAGGAAAATCAAGATGGCAAACTGGTTCTTGGGCCGCGCGCTGGCGGAGGAAGCCGAAGCGGAAAACGCGGCATGGTCGTTCCTTGGCGAGGGCGTGACGTTCTGGGTCACGGTGGCGGTGATGCTGGTCGTTGGCGTGGCGGTGTACCTCGTCACCCGCAAAAAGGGCAGCAAGAAGTCCTTCTGGACGGCAAAGACGATGGCAGTCGGCGCAATGTGCATGGCGCTGTCATCCGTGCTGAGCCTGATTAAGCTCTGGCCGATGCCGATGGGCGGGTCGGTGACCCCCGCGAGTATGCTGCCGCTGCTGCTGTTCGCGTACTGCTACGGCGTTGGCCCCGGCATGGTGCTGGGCGCACTGTACGGCGTGATGCAGTTCCTGCTGGACGGCATGGCGTGGGCGGCGCTGGGCGCCATCCCGAACCTGCTGGACTACCCGATTGCATTCGGACTGCTGGGTCTGGCGGGCTGCTTCCGCGGCAGCAAGGCGAAGATGACGGCGGGCTTCGTGCTGGGCTGCTTCGGGCGGTTTATGGCGTCGTTCCTCTCAGGCTTCATCTTCTATGGGCAGTACGCGCCGGAGGGCGTGAACCCCGTCTGGTACTCGCTGACCTACAACGGCAGCTACATGCTCGTCGAGTGCATCATCTGCATCGCGCTGGGGCTGCTGGTCGGGGAACGGCTGGCGAAGGAACTCAAGAAAGTCGCATGACGAATTTCCCTCGGAAGATGTTCCGGGGGATTTTTTCGTGCGCTGATTCAGCAGGATTTTGCCCCTCCCGCGGCGAAATCAACAGGTGGAAAACGAATGGGGAGGCTAACACGGATGATTGACCTTTGCACGCTGGGCACGGGCGGCACGATGCCCCTGCCGGATCGCGCGCTGGCGAGCCTGTATGTGCGCGTGGGCGGCCGCGCGGTGCTGGTGGACTGCGGAGAGGGCACGCAAATTGGCATACAGCGCCTGTCGTGGGGCATACAATGTATTGATGCCATTTTGCTGACGCACTACCACGCCGACCACTGCTCCGGGCTGCCGGGAATGCTGTTTGCCATCACCAAAGCCGGGCGGACAGCGCCGCTGCACATCTACGGCCCAATTGGGCTGGAGCGCATCGTCAGCGGGCTACGGGTGATTGCGCCGTCGCTGAGCTGCCCCATCGTGCTGCATGAAATCATCGACGATTATTCGCCGTTTGCCGCCATTGGGCTGACGATAACGCCCTTTCCGCTCAGGCATGAGATGCCCTGCATCGGCTACCAGTTTCATCTGCCGCGTCCGGCGCTGTTTGACCCCATCCGCGCGCGGGCGCAGGGGATTCCGGTGAAGCTGTGGAGCATCCTGCAGCGCGGCGAAACGGTCAGCATGGACGGGCAGATGTACTATCCGCATCAGGTGCTGGGGCAGCCGCGGCGGGGGATTACGTTCGTTTACGCGACGGATACGCGCCCTGTGCCGGGCATTGTGCGCATGGGGCAGGACAGCGACCTGATGATTTTGGAGGGCATGTATGGCGCGGAGGAAAAGCTGCCTTTGGCGCACAAAAACTGCCACATGCTCTTTCGGGAAGCGGCGCAGTTAGCGCGGGACGCCGGAACGAAGCGGCTGCTGCTGACGCACTTCTCCACATCCATCGAAACGCCGGAGGAATTTCTGCCGAATGCGCAGGCGGTGTTCCCGGAAACGACGTGCGCAATGGACGGCATGACGCTGACGCTACGTTATCCAGAGGAAGCATAATAAAAACTTCCGGGACAATTCTATTCCAAAGGAGTGCACCGAAGGAGTCCAGAGGGCGATCGGAAAGCCCTCTGGAAGCATGGCGATTACCAGAAAGATAGAAAAAACAACTATGCCATCATAACAATTGCCATCAGCAAAATTGGAGGAATCATCACCATGCCAAGCGAATTGGAACGATTCAACGAGCGGATGCAAGCCTTCTTCGCGCCGCTGTGGCCGGGGGAGGAAAAGCCGCTGGTGCTGGGCGAGGGGTGCAGTGAGCGCCCGCCCGTGATGCTCATCGGAGAAGCGCCGGGGGAACAGGAAGCCATGTCCGGGAGACCTTTTGTCGGCAAGGCAGGGAAGAACCTCGATGGCTTCTTGACAGTGCTGCAATTAAACCGTGAGGATATTTATATCAGCAACGTCGTGAAAATCCGCCCGACGAAGGTCAGCGAAAAAGGGCGTGTGTCCAACCGCACGCCGAACCGCGAGGAACTGGCGCTGTTTACACCGTATTTGCTGGAGGAAATCCTGCTCGTGCAGCCGAAAATGCTCGTCACGCTGGGAAATACAGCACTTCACGCGCTGCTTGGCGCGAAAAGCACCATCGGGGCGTGTCACGGGCAGGTGCTGACGGCGCATGTTCAGGCGGACAAGCAGGCGGGGGATTTTCCGCTGTTCGCGCTGTATCATCCGGCGTCGATTATCTATAATCAGAAGTTAAAAGGCGTGTATCAGACGGATTTGGAGCGGCTGCACAGCGTGCTGGCGAGCGAGTGACAATTCAGACGAAAAAATGTATCTTTGAGACAAAAAGCATAGCCAAACGGCGAAAAAACTGCTATACTCAAAGTATCAATTCACGCGGAAGGAGGTACGGGACGTGATAGACTTCATCATGACAAATCTGCCCATCATAGTTTGCTTTGTGCTGGGGATTGGGCTGCTGATTATGGAAGCACTGATGCCGGGGTTCGGCATTGCAGGCTTCAGCGGCATTGCGCTGGAGGTCGTCGCGCTGGTGCTGACGTGGCAGCAGCACGGCACGATGGCGACGCTGGGGATGCTGCTGATTGTGCTGTCCGTGCTGGCGATTGCGATTTCCACATCACTGCACTCGCTGACAAAAGGCAAGCTCAGCAAGAGCAGCATTGTCAACAGTCACACCGAAAGCACGGACGCAGGCTACCGCTCGGCGGAGGACATGCAGGTGTTTCTGGGGCGCGAAGGCACGGCGACAACCGCGCTTAGACCTACGGGGCTCGGCGAGTTCGACGGCATTCGGCTGAACGTGGTCAGCGAGGGCGACTTCATCGAGAACGGGACGAAAATCCGCGTTACGCAGATTGAAGGCTCGCGCATCGTGGTCAAGAAGGTGTGAAAGACAGCGGAGCTTCCGCGGAAGGAAACGCTCTGGCGGCGGCTCATGCGGTACTTGGGAAGGAGCGAAAAGGAATGAAGCGGCTGACAAGCATTCTGCTGGCGCTGCTGATGCTGGTTGGCATGGCGCTGGCGGAAGAAACGCCGGACGCGGCGCTGGGCGACTGGTACGCGCTGAACGTGGACGGGACGACGGAGTGCCTGACGCTCCGGGAGGACGGCACGTTCTGCTATGACAGCCGCGAGGGAACTTGGCGCAAGACGACGGACGGCGAATACTGGCTGACGTACAACATCCACGATCTGCCGGAAGTCATGGAGCGCATGGTGAATTCGCAAGCCGCCGAGCAGGACTTGACGGCACTGCTGACGGAAACCGGCTTGGACGTTTACTACGGCAGCACGGCGAAAGGCGTGGTGGCGCACATGGTGCGGGATGCGGAAGAATTGCAGAATGTGCGAACGCCGAAGACTGACACGCCGCTGGAAGCATTCGCGGGGACTTGGACGATGGAAACGGTGTTCGCCGGTGCAATGCAGATGACGTACACCCCGGACAAGGGCGAACGGCTGGCATTCTGCACGATTGACGGCTTGACGCTCATTCCCGGTGCAAATCTGGGCGACTACCCGGAGGGGACAAGCTATCCGATGACGTTCGAGGACGGCATTCTGTCCGCGACCATCCAGATGATGGTGCTTGTCTCGTCGGGAACGAAAGAAACGCAGGAAATCGAGATGGACTACTACTTGACGTTCTTCCAGACGGCGGACGGCAGCCTGTACGCGACGCTGCGATTGAGCGATGTGCCGGACAACCCGACGACGATGTTCCTGCTGGTTCCGATGGAATAACACGTTCCCCCAATCAACGCGCGGAAACTGCATGAAGAAGTAACCAACTGAATCGCGCAAATGGGTCAAGGGTCGAAGACCCTTGTGGAGTCCAGAGGCAAAGCCTCTGGTAGGGTTAGGGGCAAAGCCCCTGTTAGGAGGATTGTAACATGGATGGCAATATGGCAATGATTCTGGGTATTATCGCTGTGGTGTTTGTGGTAGTGTGCGTGTTCCTGTCGTTCGTGCCGCTCGGACTGTGGATTTCCGCGCTGTCCAGCGGGGTGCATGTGTCGATGGGCGCACTCATCGGCATGAAGATTCGTCACATTAAGCCGCATCGCCTCGTGCAGCCGCTGATTAAGGCGAACAAGGCGGGTCTGGGCCTGAACATCTCCCAGCTGGAAACGCACTTCCTCGCTGGCGGCAACGTTGACCGCGTGATTAACGCCCTGATTGCGGCGCAGCGCGCGAACATCCCGATGGCGTTCGAGAAGGCGTGCGCGATTGACCTCGCGGGCCGTGACGTGTTCGAGGCGGTGCAGATGTCCGTCACCCCGAAGGTCATCGAAACCCCCGTTGTCGCCGCAATCGCGAAGGACGGCATTGAGCTGCGTGCCAAGGCGCGCGTCACCGTCCGCACGAATATCGACCGTCTGGTCGGCGGCGCGGGCGAAGAAACCGTTATCGCGCGTGTCGGCGAGGGCATCGTGACCACTGTCGGCTCGGCGGAAACCCACAAGCAGGTGCTGGAGAATCCTGACCTGATTTCCCGCACGGTGCTGTCCAAGGGCTTGGACGCAGGCACGGCATACGAAATTCTCTCCATCGACATTGCTGACGTGGATGTCGGCCGCAACATCGGCGCGCAGCTGATGATGGATCAGGCGGAATCCGACCGCCGCGTCGCTCAGGCGAAGGCAGAGGAACGCCGCGCCATGGCTGTCGCGCACGAGCAGGAAATGAAGGCCGCCGTGCAGGAGATGCGCGCAAAGGTCGTCGAGGCGGAAGCTGAAGTTCCGAAGGCGATGGCGGCTGCCCTGCGCGAAGGCAAGCTCGGCGTGATGGACTACTACCAGATGCAGAACACGATTGCGGATACCTCCATGCGCGATTCCATTGCCAAGGCGAGCGCGCCGCAGAGCACGCCCACGCATAGCCTGGAGAAGAAGTAAGCCGCTGCTTGACCGAAAGGAGGGGCAGCAATGTCAATATCATCCTATTTGGCGCTGATTATCATCGTGATTGTCATCAACGCGTTGAAGAGCGCACAGAAGAAGAAAGAAGCCGAGGAAGCGCGCCGGATGCCGACCGCGAAGGCGCAGCAGCCGAAGCAGTCCGCGCCGAAGGTGCACAGTCAGCCGATTGTGCCGACACCCGCGCCGATGCCCGCCCATGCACACACGACCGTCCATGCCGCGAAGCCGAAGGTGCATGAGCATCTGGCGGCGGAGTGCGACCTGGATGCGGAACTGCAGGGGAGCATAGGGTACGACAGCCCGGAAGGACGCGACAAGTGCCACGAGGACGAACTGTTCCCGGCGCACGAGAAGCGCCCGGAAGCGCCGCATGAAGAGGTGCGGTCCGGCTTGAAGCTGGATTTCAGCCCGAATGCGATGGTGCAGGCGATGGTGATGCAGGAGGTGCTGACGCGCCCCTGCGAGAGAAGAAAGCGCTGATAAGCACAGCCCCTCTGCTATCGGTGATTGATGGCAGAGGGGTCTCCGTCGCAAGGGTTTCGCGCTCACAGGCGCGAAGTCCCTGCGTAACACGCGCATATAGCATGAAATCGCGCGCAACTCAATCGCGCGAATGGGTCAAGGGAGGAACTCCCTTGAAGGAAGGTGAACACCCATGGAGACACCAATCCGCGTGGTCATCGCGGACGATAATGCCGATATGCGGCGCATCGAACGCATGATGATCAGCCGCGCAGAGGGTTTTGAAATCGTGGGGGAGGCGGAGGACGGCGTGCAGCTGCTCACCCTTGTGGAGCAGGAAAAGCCTCAGCTCGTTTTCCTTGACGTTGAAATGCCCGGCAAAACCGGCGTGGAGTGCGCGCGGGTGATACAGGACATGAACCCTGCGATTGTGCTGATTTTCGCGACGGCACACGATGAATATATGGGCGACGCCTTTGAGGTGTACGCCTTCGATTACCTGCTCAAGCCCTTCAAGAAGGAGCGCGTGATGCAGACGCTCGAACGCGCGAAGAAGCGTATCCGCCATCAAACCGACGGCGAAACGCCCCTTCCCGTGCATCCCACGCCCCACCCGGTCAGCGGACGGCTGATGCTGCACCATAAGGACGGCGTGTCGTTCCTGAATGTCAGCGACATCGTGCTTGTGCAGCGTGAAGACCGCACGACCGTGTTTTACACCGCGTCCGGCGAACGATATGTTACGTCCGATTCGCTCTCTGACACGGAAGCACGGCTTGATTCATCCATCTTCTTCCGCTGCCACAAAAGCTACATCATCAACCTCAACCACATCAAAAACATCACCCCCTATGGGCGCTGGACGTACATTGTCCACCTGCAGGGGACGGAGCAGGATGCGCTCATCACGCACGAAAAGTACGAGGAATTGGAGAAAATGTTCTCGTGACACCTTGACAGAAGTGATGCTTTGTGTTACCATAGAGCTGCGGTTAGAAAAAACTAACCGCAAATTTTTGACCGGATGGTTAGTGAAAACTAACCACAAGGAGGAAAACATGAAGCACCCTGTGAAGAAAATCATTTCCCATCTGCTGATGTTCGCCCTTGTGCTGTGCGTGGCGATTGCGCCCAGTCTGGCTGAGAGCAAACCCGATTGCCTGCAAACTATCAGCGGGGAAAACGGCACGACGTACAGCAATCTGTTCGATGTGATTTTGTCTGATGACTACGACAGCGTGTGGGAAGAACACTGCAAGGCGATTGTGGGCGAGGAGAACGCGGCGGAAGCGGTCGAGATGCTCAAATCCTTCATCAGCGGCGACGTGTATGGCGACGACGCGGTAGCGCTGTACGGCGACGGCTCGGAGGGCTTCATCTTCGACTGCTGGTATTTGAACGATGTCAAGTCCTTCACCATGAACGGCGACGAGATTACCATCAATAAGCTGGATGGCACGAGCGAAACGCACAAGTACCGCTGCATCGGCACCTACCAGATTGGCGCGGACGAAACGATGACGTGGGGCGGCGAGACATTCTGCCCGGCGTTTGACTGCGAGGTGTATCAGGCAACTGACGACGCGGGCGACTTCACCTACTTCTTCTTCCGCGACGACACGATGGAAACGACCTACCACATCGAGTTCCGCTATGGCAGCGATTTGGCGGCGCTTCAGCAGTACATGAAGGGGCGGTATGCCTACTGGCTGGCAGCTGGCATTGACGCGAGCGCTGATGCGGAAACGATTGACAACGTGATTGCACTCTTCTGCACCGAGAACCTCAGCGCGGAAGAATAATCGGTATCAAAAAAGGCAGAAATCCGTTGCGATTCCTGCCTTTTTGCGTTTTGGGGATTACACCGCGCCGATATCCGCCTGCCACATGGCGAACACGTTGTCTGCCGATTCACCGTTTGCAATCTCGGTGATGTAGTCCACCATCTCTTCCAGCGTGTTCAGCGCCAGCGACGTGTACGCCAGCACGTTGTTTCGATCCCAATCGGTGATGTTCTCCGGGTCAACGGAGAGGAAAATCTCGTACGCCGCGTACCACACGTTATCCGCCTTGATGACCATCAGCTTGCCGACATACAGCGTGCTGTTGACCCTGTTGAAGAAGGAAATCACCTGCGGCACAAGCGCCTCATCAAGCGGATTGGAGTAGCTGACGTTAATGGTGACGGCATCGCTGTACGCGTCAAAGATAACATCCGCGTCGCCCAGCGAGTTCTTGTCCAGCGCATAGCCAAGATAAATGCGGTAGCTTTCCTCGTCGGCGGTCATCTCCAAATCGACCGACTTCAGCTCATCCAGCAGCATGTTGTAGAGGTTCTGGCAGGCGGCATCATCATCCGCCAAGGAGAGCGTCGGCACAAGCGCCAGCGCAAGCACAAGCAGCAGGGAAAACAGCTTTTTCATCAGGAAAGCCCTCATTTCCGGCGAAATTCGCCAAGTTTCTTCCATTATAGCATGGGTCAGTGCGACGTGCAAGGGATTTTTGCGGTCATTCGCCCCAAACGTCCGACAGCCACATGGCGTACACATTCTTCGGCGTTTCGCCCTTCTCCAATTCTGGCAGATAGTCTGTCATCTCTTGCATGACGTAAAAGGCGTTGAAGGTGTAATCCATCACGCACCCGCGATCCCACGCGTCAATGTCCTCCGGATTGATGGACATGAAAACCTCGTAAGCGGGATACCAGTCGCCGTCAATGTCCAACAGCATCATTTTGCCGACATACAGGCTGTTGTTGAGATAGTTGAAGAAAGTCAGTACGTCCGGCATCATGGCTTCGTCAATTGGCAGTTCGTAGCTGACGTTGATGGTGCAGCCGTCCTCGTAGGCGGTGATGCGCACCACCGCGTCACCGTAAGTGTGCTTGCTGAGCGGATAGAAGAACATCACCTCGTAATCATCGTCGTAGCGGGTGAAATCAGTGCCGTCCACCTGCTTGAGAATCATTTGGTAAATATAATTGGCGGCAATGCTGTGCTCGGCAAGGGAGAACATCGGCAGAAGGCAGAGCACAAGCATCAGCGAAAGCAGTTTCTTCATCAGCAATCCTCGTTTCCGGCGAATTTTCTTCATTATAGCATGTCGGACTGCACCGCGCAAGTATCATCCGCGGCATAATGGGGCAGAATGACCGCGGAGGATGAGAATATGCTGACGATTTTTCTGCGTTCGGTGATTTTGTATGCCGCGTCCCTGCTGGCGATGCGCGCGATGGGCAAGCGGCAGGTGGGGCAATTGCAGCCGTTTGAGCTGGTCGTGGTCATTATGATTGCGGAGCTGGCGGCGACCCCGATGGGCGGTGTGGGGATTCCGATTCTCTACGGCTTGCTGCCGATGGCGGCGCTCGTCGTGTGCCATGGGCTGCTGACGGCGCTGTGCATGAAGTCCGAGCGCGTGCGGGTGTGGCTCTGCGGGCAGCCGACGGTGCTGGTGCGCAACGGCGTGATTTGCGAGAAGCAGATGCGGGCGTGCGCGGTGGATTTGAACGACTTGATGGAAGCCATGCGCGCCGGCGGTATCCTTGACCCGCTGGAGGTCGGCACGGCGGTGCTTGAACCGGGCGGGAACATCTCCGTCTTTCCGAAGGCGGACAGCCGCCCGCTTATGCCCAGCGACTTAGGGAAGATGCCGCCGAAGGAGGGGCTTCCGCTGCCGCTGATTTTGGACGGAGAAGTGCAGACGGAAAACTTGCAGCGCGGGCAGTTGAGCCTCAGCTGGCTGATGGGGCAGATTCGCGCGCTGGGGTTTGAGGGCGCGCAGGACGTGCTGCTGCTGTGCCTGAACACGCAGGGAATGCTGCTGGCGCAGGGGAAGGGGCGGACGCAGGTGCAGACGCATCAGGCGCTGCCGCCGCAGAAGGTGGTGTGGTGAATGAAGACCGGGGTGTGGATTTCGCTGATTCTGCTTGCGCTGACGATTGGGCTGGGCGTGTGGAGCGGGGAAGAGGTGCGCGCGCTGTCCGAGGAATACGCGGCGAGTGCTGAGGAACTGCGGACACTCGCGGAAGCGGAGAATTGGGCGGGCGCGGAGGCATCGCTGCAAAAATGCCAGAGCATGTGGAAACAAAAAGTGCCGTGGCTGCAAACGCTCATCAATCATGATGATGTGGATGCAGTGACCACGGCACTGAAAAAAATCGAAGCAGGGATTTCGTCACGCGAACTGCCCTTGTGTCTGGAGGCGTGCGCCGAATTGGGGGAACACGCCGAGCATCTGTATCACCGCGACGCGCTGACATTGGGTAATGTGTTGTAAGCACCGCGGGTGCTTCATGGCTAAACACGCGGACACAGCATGAAGAAGTCACCCACTCAATCGCGCGAAAGGGTCAAGGGACGAAGTCCCTTGCAGAGTCCAGAGACAGCGTCTTTGGTCGCCTCCGCGGAGGCGAAATCCTTTACGTTCCCGACTGCACGGTAATCAAGTGAATTTCCGGCTGGCAGAACACTGCTGGTGTTTCATGGCTAAACACGCGGACACAGCATGAAGAAGTCACCCACTCAATCGCGCGAAAGGGTCAAGGGACGAAGTCCCTTGCAGAGTCCAGAGACAGCGTCTTTGGTCGCCTCCGCGGAGGCGAAATCCTTTACGTTCCCGACTGCACGGTAATCAAGTGAATTTCCGGCTGGCAGAATAACCGCGCCGGGAAGCCTGTTGTGCCGACACCGCGCGAAATCAGCAGCCACGAACGGTTCTCCAGCAAAAGACCGCTCTCGTAGCGCGACGGTACGCCGTTGAAGTTGAACGCTTCTTCCAGAAATGGAATCTGCCCGCCGTGCGTGTGCCCGAACAGCCCCAAATCAAACCAGTTCCCGCGTCCGTTGCGGTCTGTCAGGAGGAGCGAGGACGAAATCACCGACGGGTTGTGCGCCAGAAAGATGACGAAATCCTTCGAGTTGACTTGCGCCGCCACGCTCTTCGCATCGTCCATCTCCGTGCTGACGTCGTCGATGCCCGCAATGTAGATGTCGCTTGTGCCGATGCGCAGGGTCGCGACTTCGTTGCACAGCAGCGTCACCCCCGCTTTGGACATTTTGTTCCGCAGTGTGGATGGCTCCTCGCCCTTCTCCAACGGGCTGCGGTCGCATTCGCCCACGACGGCGTACACCCCGTAGTTGCTCGAAATGCGCCGCGGCAGATTCTCGAAAAACGCCGCCGCTGACCACTTGTCGCGCGCGTAATCGCCGCCCAGCAGCACAATGTCCGCATTCAGCGCATTGATGCGGTTGATGAGCGACGATAGCCGCGCGTCCGAAAACATCTGTGCCCCGTAGTGGATGTCGGAGACGTAGACGATGCGCAGCTGCCCAATGCCTGTCGGCAAATCCTCGCAGGTGATGGCGGTCTGTGTCGTTCGCAAGGTGTACGGCTCGACAAACGGGTACAGCACGCACAGAATCAGCGCCAGAATCACCAGCCGCTTTGTCCACCGCCGCCGCTTCTCGCTCTGCGGCTGATACGCGCCCGCCCGCTGGGAGACATAGGGTTCGTCGTTGTCGCCGGGAAAGAGCCAGCTTTTGCGCATGGCGGAAACCTCCTTTGTCGGGGGGTGACATCATCAAACAGCTTCGGAAACAATCAACGATGGGAGCGGAAACCGAAGGGTGGAGGGGTAATCGGAACCCCTCCTCGCGCCTGCAGGCGCGAAACCTCTGCTTACGCCAGCAGCAGCATCAGCGGCAGCGTCAAAATCGAGAATGCTGTTGACAGCGCCACCCCGCGCGAAGCCAGCGAATTGTCGCAGTGGTACATCTCGCTCTGCATGGCCGTCGTCGCCGCGCAGGGCATGGCGGTGCAAATGTACAGCACGCTCACTACCGCCGCGGGCAGACCCGTGAAACGCAGCAGCAGCACCGCCGCCGGGAAGATAATCAGCCGCAGCGCACACGCCAGCAGCAGCTTCCAGTCCTGCAGGTGTGCGAAGCGAAGATCAATCAGCCGCGCCCCGATGACGAACATGGCAAGCGGCGTCGTCACATTGCCCATCATCGACAGCGCGTCGTTGATGAAACCCGGCAGCCGCCAGCCCGTCAGGAACAGCACAAGACCAACAATCACCGCAATCAGCGACGGGTTTGTCAGCAGCTTCTTGGGCTGAATCGCACTGATGCCGCCGAAGAAGAACGAGCCGAATGTCCAGCACATCAGGTTGAACGCGCCGACGAACACGACGGCGTAAATCAGCATATCCTCGCCCAGCGTTGCAATGACGACCGGGTAGCCCATATAGGCGCTGTTGGACAGCATGGCAAGGTTCGTCAGCACGCTGCGGCGTTCGTTCGGCTCGCTGCGGTAGAGAAAGTAGGCAATCAGCCCGCTCAGAATCATGATGGCAAGGCTGATGAAGAACACGAGAATCAGGTCATGAATCAGCTCCGGACTGGCATCCTTCTGCAAGCCGTAGAGCGTCAGGGCGGGGAGGGCGAAGTAGAGAACAATTTTGTTGAGTGTGGAAATGCCGTTTTCATCAACGAGCTTCCCCTTCGCCGAGAAGAAGCCGCAGAAAATCAGCAGAAACAGGGTGATAACCTGCAAAAAGACAGCCATAAACTACATCCTTTCTGAAATGCGTATTGACAAGCGCAAGTCGATATTGTACACTATTTCAGAAGAATGTCAAGGGAATTATAGCATATTTCCTTGAAAAATGGAGGAAGAAAAAATGGCTGATTTCCGCACCTTTGACCCCTGCAATCTGCTTGCGCCCGTTCCGGCGGTGATGGTTAGCTGCCGTGCGCCTGAAGCGGATGCGAAGCCCAATATTATCACCGTAGCGTGGGTCGGCACGGTCAACAGCGAACCGCCGATGATGTCCATTTCGGTGCGCGGCAACCGCTTCAGCCATGACCTGATTGCAAAGAGCGGCGAGTTTGTGGTGAATCTGGTGGATGAAGCCCATTGCAAGGCGCTGGATTTCTGCGGCGTCCGGTCGGGGCGCGACGTGGACAAGTGGCAGGAGTGCCATCTCACGCCCGTGAAGGCGCTGAACATGGATTATGCCCCCGCGATTGCCGAATGCCCGGCGTATCTGGCGTGCAAGGTGGTGCAGCAGCTTGAATTGGGCAGCCATACGATGTTCGTGGGCAAAATCGTCGGTGTGCAGGTGCGGGACGATCTGTTCGCGGCGGACGGTTCGCTGCATCTGGAAAAGGCGGGGCTGGTGACGTACACGCATGGCACATACCAGAAGGCGGCGGACGTGCTGGGCTTCTTCGGTTACTCCGTCGCGCGCCCGGAGGTACTCAAGCGGCGGATGGACGCGCTGACGAAGTAATACTAATTCTCATCTAAAGCATGTCATTCGCACAGCATCTTTTCCGCCCCGGCTTTGCTTCGTTCCGCTCGCGCGTACCTCCAGTACGCCTCGCTTTACTCAGCTTTGCCGGAACGAAAAATCTGCTATACTCGATGCCATGTTTTAGAATCGAATTAGTATAAATCCAATTCAAAGGGGGCGGAAGCCCTCTTTTTTGATGCGCTTATTCCGCGTGCCGCCGCTTTGTCGAACGAGACGAGTGAATCCACCGCAGCCCAGAAATCATGTCAAACTGCATTCGCGTATCCTCCAGCATATAAATAGGAAGAAACTCGCTCAATGGCGCGCGTCCCAGTCCTCCCGCAGCATTGCCCACAGCTCCACATCGTGGAAATTGCCCTTGTTGAACACCTTGCCGCGCAGTGTCCCTTCGTGGCGCATACCGCATTTTTCCATCACGCGCCCGCTGGCAGGGTTGTCGCACTCGTGCATCGCCTCGACGCGGTGGATGCGCAGCGCGGTGAAGCATTCGCGCAGCACCGCCGTCAGCGCCTCGGTCATCAGTCCGCCGTTCCAGCAGGAGCGGGCGAGCGAATAGCCGAGCTCCACCACGCTGTCCGCGTCGCTGTAACTCATGAAGCCAATCGTGCCGACGACGCGGTTCGTTTCGCGCAGCACGATGCCCCAACTGGACGGCGCGCCGCTGTGGTACTGACTGATGATGTAGCGCAGGCAGCCGCGCGTATCCGCCATCGACTTGTGCGCATCCCAGAGAACATGCCGAGCGACTTCGGGGTCGCGGGAGTAAGCGAACATATCCGCCGCATCGCGCATCGTCAGCGGACGCAGAAGCAGCCGGTCGGTCGTCAGGCGCGGCAGGGACGCGAAGTAATCCGCTGCGGGAATCGGCTCATTCGGCGGATTGCGGTGGGAGAGCCATTGCCCCAGCTTTTCATACATGGCGGAAGAAACCTCCGATAATTTGCGGCGAAAACTGCGCAAGCGGCACAGGGGGATTCCCTTGCTGACAGCCGACGACAAGCAGATACACACCCAGCGCCAGCATGAGCAGCATCAGCAGCAGAAAGAGAACATACAGGGGATGACGCTGCTTTTTTCCAGCCATAAAGCACCTCCGTCAGCGAAATTTTCCGAAAAAACGCGCAAAAATCCGTCCACACGATTGCAATTTGATGAAATATTTGTTACAATAAGCGTGGATGGAACAGAACGCGCGTTTCGCACGTTTATTGTTTGCAGGGTGCGGACAGCAGCTGCTGCACCATCAGGAGCGCCAGCGCGGTCTTGCCGTCGCGGAACGTGCCGTCCATCACCTTCTGTACCGCGTCGGAAAGCGGCATCCGCAGTGTGCAGACGAACTCATCCTCATCCGGATGCGTCTTTCCAGCGTGCAGCCCCGTCGCCAAGTAGAGGTGGATGCGCTCGTTGCAGAAGCCGGGGGTCGTCTCCAGCACGGTCAGCTTGCGCCAGTGGTCGGCGGTCAGCCCGGTTTCCTCGCTCAGCTCGCGCTGGGCGCAGACGAACGGGTCTTCATCCGCCCCATCGAGCTTGCCCGCCGGAATTTCCAGCGTCAAGCGGCCAACGGCGATGCGATGCTGGCGGACGAGAATCACGTTGCCGTCATCATCCAGCGCGACAATGCCCGCCGCGCCCGGATGGCACGCCACCTCGCGCAGGGCAGTTTCGCCGTTGGGCAGGCGCACATGCCAATGCTCAACGCGGATAATCTTGCCGGGAAAAACGACTTTCCCATCCAAATACTCTTCCGTCAGCTGCTTGTCGTCTATCATGGTCAAAGTCCTCCTCAAACAATAGGATGATTTTCGCCATAGTGATTCGACAAGAGACGCAAAAAATCCTGCGAATCGCAAGGAAAAATGCGGCAGGGTGCGGAAGATTGACAAACCGCGCCGCTGCGGTATAATAGAATGGCATCAGGCCCGCAAAGGGCAGGAGCAAGGAGGAAACCCAACATGAGAAAATCCGGCGTCAAAGGTCTTGGCCGTCTGCTGTCTGTGCTGATGGTGGCGGCGCTGCTGATGACAACCGCGATGGTTCCGGCGCTGGCGCTGGATCGCTGGGAGGACGTCGTCGTGTCCGTCATTTGGACGGATTCGCAGGGACAGCAGCAGACAACGCAGGCGTTCCCCGTGCCTGACAGCGCGGAACATGCGTATTGGGCGACGCTGGATGCGTCCGCTCTTTTCAGCACGGTTCAGGTGCAGGTTACATCGTCTGACCCGGCGTATACCTTCTACTTGAAAGATTATGCGTCGGAAATCATGTGGACGCAGGATGCGACCGCCCTTGACCCGATGTATTCGTATGAGGTGGATTATTACTGCAACAGCGTCTATGAAGGGATGTTCCCGTTGTACCTCTCGTCGCAGGGAATGCCCGAAACGCCCGCGCAGGAGAGTGTCAACGTGCCGGTGTACTATGTGACGGAGGATGGCCAGCAGCTGGATTTCCAGTACGCAAGCTGCCTGACGAACGCGACTACCCAAGTGTACGCCAATTCCAGCGTTGTGCCGTGGGATTATCTGCTTGTCAAACCCGCGTCCGGCGTGGTGGATGTGTTTGTGGACAGCATGGGCAACGCGTCGCCGAGCGAGGTGCGATTTGTCTACGCCGTGCCGGAGCAGCCGACCGAAGCGCCGACGGAAGTGCCCACCGAAGCCCCGACCGAGCCGCCCGTCATTCAGGCGGAAGTGACCGTGCTGTATCAGCTGGATGACAACGGCACGATTCTGGACACGCAGTATGTGACGCTGAATCAGGGCGACAACTATGTTACCGCCAATAGCGCGATGACTGCTGGGTATCAGCTTGTCGGCGAGGACACGGTGCATGTGTGGGTGGACAACGGCGGCACGGCGAGCGTGAATCCCGTTGTGTTCCACTATGCCACGCCGCAGCCGGTAACATCCAACATCGATGTGTTCTACTATCACGAGAACGGCACGCTGCTGGATCAGCAGTCGCAGCCGCTGACCGAGGGCGTGAACTACATCTATACCGCCAGCGACCGCGTGGGCGGGTACGACCTCATCAGCGAAAATCCGCAGACGGTCACGCTGCGTCCTGACGGTACGACCGACTTGGCGAGTGTGTCCTTCTTCTATGCCGACCCGCAGCCGACCGAAGTGAACGTGCCCGTGCATTACCTCAATTCCGAGGGCGAGCCTGTTGCGATGGACGACACGCTGACGCTGGGCGAGGGGACGCACCTTGTGACGGCGAATCCGCAGGGCATGGCGGACGGCTATGTGCCGATGCCCGGCACGGAAAGCACGGTGGAAGTGAACGTTTCCGGCGGTATCGCGACGCCGAGCGAGGTGTATTTCTACTATTATATTCCCACGACGGAAGCACCCGCAACCGAAGCGCCGACCGATACCCCTGCGCCGACGGACACGCCCGCCCCGCAGACGATGCCGGTGGCGATTCACTACTTCGACATGAGCGGCGTGGAAATTGCCGACCCGGTGGTGAAGGAACTGCTGCCGGGGACGTATCCGATGATTCCGGAGCGCGAAATCCCCGGTTACGAGCTGGACAGCACCCTGACGCAGTTTGACCTGACGGTGGATGCGAACGGCACGCTGTACATGGATGGCGAAGAAATTCCGGCGGATGCGGTCGGATTCTACTACCACCCGGTGCAGACTCCGACGGATGTTCCCGCGACGGAAGCGCCGACGGACACGCCTGCGCCCGCGACGGACGTGCCTGCGACCGACGTTCCGGCGACCGAAGCGCCGACCGATACCCCCGCGCCCGCGCAGCAGTTCGTGACCGTCACCATCCGCTACTACAACACGCTTGGCGAGGAGATTGCCGACGCAAGCGTGGCGGAGCTGATGCCGGGAACGTACCACGTCACGCCCGCGTATGACAGCATTCCCGGCTACGAGCTTGAAAGCAGCTGGACGTCGTTCGAACTGACGATTTACGCGGACGGCACCATTGCCATCAACGGCGACGAAGCGACGGCGGAAGACCTTGCGTTCTATTACCGCCCGATTCAAAGCGCTGCGACGGATGTTCCCGTGACCGAAGCACCCACGAATACGCCGATTCCGACCGAAACGCCGACTACTGCGCCCACTGAAGCGCCGATTCCCGTCGGGCAGCCGGTCAACCGCTACGCGACCATCAACGGCAATAAGGTGGCGTTCCGCAGCGAGCCCTCGACCAGCAAGAGCAACACGGTCATCAAGCGCTTGGCGAATGGCTCGAACGTCTACGTCGTCAACGAGATGCTGAATGACAAGGGCGAACGGTGGAGCGTCGTCATGGTGGATGGACAGAGCGGCTACATCATGAGCGAATTCCTGACCATCATGACGCAGGCGGAAAGCGACGCGTATGCCGCATCCACCGGCGCAACACCTGTGCCGACGGCAACGCCGGTTCCGACCGAGACCCCGACGGCAATTCCGACCGAAATTCCGACGGAAGTGCCGACGGCCACCCCGACCGCCGCGCCGCAGAACGCGACCATCATCATCCAGTATCTGGACAGCTACGGCAGCCCGGTGGCGAACGCGCAGTCGATGACGCTCGCCCCCGGCACATACACCCTGCGCCCGACGCCGACGAATTTGCGGGATGGCTATGAGCTGATTCCCGGCAGCGAGCAAATCACCCTGACTGTTTTCCAAGACGGCACGCTGAGCATGGATGCGGCGGATATTGCCTTCTGGTATCGTCAGGTGGCAACTGCCGTACCGACGCAGACCCCGACCGAGGCTCCGACGCCAACCGCTGTGCCGTACGAGGGCTATGCCGTCACCACGCGCGAAACCGAAATGCGCACCGGCATCGGCACGGGCAACTACGTCATGGCGACGCTGCAGGCGAATGTGCTGGTGTATGTGAATAGCCAGCTGAACACGGCAGGCGAAACGTGGGACATTGTGACCACGCTGGAAGGGACGTCTGGTTATGTGCCGGACGCGAACCTCCGCTACGTCACCGACGCGCAGGCGCAGGTGTACATTCAGCAGTGGAATCAGTCCCGCAGCACGCCCACGCCCAGCCCCACGCCGTACCTGACGCCTGTTCCCGCACAGGAGATGGGCTACGCCTACGCCGTGGGCAACAACGTGCCGCTGCGGCAGATGGCGGGCGACTTCAGCGCGATTGAGGCGTACCTGATGCAGGGCGAAGTTGTCTACGTCTCCGGGCAGGATTATCTGGGCAGTATGCCGTGGCACCGCGTGCAGTATAATGGCCAGTGGGGCTATGTGCGCTATGACATGCTCCGCTTCATGACGCAGGCGGAAATCGAGGCGTACCTGAATAACCTGAACGCCACGCCCGCACCCACGCTTGTTACCACGCCTCAGCCCTACGACCCGACGAACTACTCCAGCTACGGCTATGTGACTACGACGACCTCGGTCAACTTCCGCCAGCAGCCCAGCATGAACGCGAGCCGTATCAGAAAGCTGTACAACTACGCGTTTTGCTTTGTCCTCGGCACAACGACCGGCACGGACGGCGAAACGTGGTATCACATCCGCTACAATGACCAAGAAGGTTACGTCAACGGAAAATACTTCCATTGGATGACAGTGGAGGAACTGGAAGAGTTCCTGCAAAGCAGCGAGTACATTCAGGGCATCCAGAACAACACGACGGGGAATGCTACTGCAAAACCGACCAGCGGTCTGATTCCGGAAGAAGACAAGACCATCAACGACTGGAAGGGCAGCGGTGCAACGGTCAGCTATGTGCCGTGGCAAGGCTTTTCAACGCCCGGCCCGCTGACTTCGCCTACAACTGCCCCTACGCAGGAAACCGCCACGCCGACGCCTTCCGCTTCGCCCACACCGACGCTCGAACCGCTGCCCACCGCAGCCACGACGTACCCTGTGGTGAACGAGAGCGGCAACAGCGGGCTGGTTATCTTCATCGTGATTGCGGTCGTGCTGCTGCTTGGCGGCGGTGGATTCGCCTTCATGCAGTACCAGAAGAAACAGCGTGAGGTTGCGATGAAGGCGGCACAGCGCCGCGCACAGGCAGCGCGCAATGCGGATCGTCCGGTTGCGCGTCAGGCGGGTCAGCCGCAGCAGATGCGCACAGGCGCGTACACGACCCCGCAGCAGCGTCCGCAGACGAGCAATGGCGTTTCGCCTGTGCAGGTGCGCCCGGCGACACCCGTTCCGCAGACGCAGGATGTGCAGAACCGACCGCAAGTCGGTTATCGCACGCCGATTCAGCCCCTGACGAAGCCGCAGGAGACCCCGTCCACTGCCGCACCGAAGAGCACGACGACGATGGAGAATCCGTATGCGCGCCCGGTGGCGAAATCGGCAGAGGAAACGCCGCGCCATCGTCGCCGTACAGATCAGTATCGCCAGGATGACGACAGCGCAAACCCGAATGGGTAACTGAATATTTGGCAGGAGCAGCACGATTTGCGGGTTGCTCCTGCTTTTTTTGTGAATCAACAATATTTTGCTGTTTTCTGTTTGCCAAGTTTGGAATGTTACATTGAAAAAGACGAACGAATGTCGTGGAAACAAAGAAAAACCGGTCGAAGATTTGCGTACACTGAACGAAAATTACGAAAAATCGAGGAAAGCAACAGACAAAAGAATATTCCTATTACGATAGTTTTAACATGCAAATAACAATACTCAGGAAACTAACAAGCCGTTAACAGGTGGAAATGACAAAATTACCGCACGAAAGTATGGCAAAACACACAAAAATGCACCAAATGAGCATAATAAATGTTATTTTTCCGTCTTGACAGTTGAAGATTTGATGGTATAATAAACCATGAAAGAACTCGAACTGTGATTTGCCGGGAATTTGGCGAATTACATATCGAGAAACGATAAATGTGTTGCATGTGAAGGAGACGTGAACTGTGACAGAGAAGGAACTGCGGAAGCTGGGACGCGCGGAGCTGCTGGAACTGCTGCTGGAACAGGCACGGGAATTTGAAGCACTGGAGCAGCGGCTGAATGCGGCAGAAGCGGCGCTGCAAAGTCAGCAGCTGCAGCTGGAAACGTGCGGCTCGATTGCGGAGGCATCGCTGAAGTTAAACGGCGTGTTTGAGGCGGCGCAGAAGGCCGCGGAACAGTATCAGCAGAACGTCGAGCGGCTTTGCCAGGAGAAAATCAGCGCGGCAGAAAGCCAAGCGCAGGAAATCCTCGCGCGCGCAAAGAAAGCCGCCAATCAGCAGTAAAGAAACATGACAGAAGGGAGGGCGCGCAGGTGTCAGAAGACAAGAATCAGCAGAAAACGGGCAAACAATTGCTCAACGACACGCAGGAAGCGGCGGAACGCGCCCACCTGCTGCGGCAAATGAACCCCACATCCGCACAATTGGAAACGGAACTGAAGCATGAGAAACGCAAGCACAGCTACAACCGCGCCCTGCGCAGCACGCTCTATACGCTGCTGGTGGTGGCGGCGGTCGCGGTGCTGATTGCAACCATGGTCATGCCCATCCTGCAAATCACCGGCACATCAATGACGCCGGTGGTCGGGCAGGGCGAAATCACAATGGTCGTGCGCGGGTCAAATCCGCAGCGCGGCGATATTATCGCTTTTTATTACAACAATAAGGTGCTGATTAAGCGCGTTATCGGCCTGCCGGGCGAGTGGGTCAACATCGACGGAAGCGGCAACGTTTACATTAATGGCGAACTGCTTGATGAGCCGTACATCACCGACCGCGCGCTGGGCGACTGCTCCATCACGCTGCCGTACCAAGTGCCGGACGGGCGGTATTTTGTTCTGGGTGATCACCGCTCCACCTCGCGCGACAGCAGAAGCACACTGGTCGGTCCAGTGTCCGAAGAGCAGATTATGGGGCGCGTAACGCTCCGCATTTGGCCGCTGAACCGCATTGGATTCCTGCAATAACGTAAGTACAATACAGCAAGAAGAGGAACACAGGTTCCAGAATCGGAGGATGCTGACATGAACCGCAAACTCATGGAATTAGCAGAAAAATACGTTGCGCAGCGGAAGCGCCGGATACGTCTGCTCAAGACGGTCACGGCGCTGGCACTCGTTGTCGCCATCTGCACGTCTTATGTGCTGATGATGCCGGGCCTGACGATGGCGGCGGAAACGTACTGCGGGCTGGAGGAGCATACCCACACGGCGGACTGCTATGTGGATGAGCTGACCTGCCTGATTTCCGAGCGCGAGGCGGAGACAGTCTTTACCGATATTATGCGATGCAGCTTTGAACCGCACCACCATTCCTCCGATTGCTACAATGCGCAGGGCGAACTCAGCTGCGGCTACTGGGATGGCTACATCCACGAGCATGACGAGAAGTGCTACGACAGCAACGGCGTTCTTATCTGCACGCTGGAGGAGCATCCGATGCACAAGCACACGGATGCCTGCTACAATTGGGAGAAACAGCTGACCTGCACGCTGCCGGAAAGCGAGGGGCACATCCACACGGATGCGTGCTATCGGGCAAAAGAACCGACTTGCGGTCTGTTTGAGAGTGAAGGGCACCAGCACACGGCGGATTGCGTGACGGAAACACGCACGCTGATTTGCACCGAGGACGTTGCGACGAACTCCGACATGCCGCATGTCCATGATGACAGCTGCTACGAAGTGACCCGGACGTACACCTGCGGCCTGACGGAAGGCGAGGGCGCGCATCACCATACGGATGCCTGCTATCCGACGACGGAAGAACCGACTTGCGGTCTGTTTGAGGGCGAAGGCGCACACACGCATGATGATTCTTGCTACGAGATGGTGCGCGGCGACTTGAAGTGCAAGCTCTATCCTGACCCGGCGAAGGTGCACACGCATTCCGCGTCCTGCGTCGATGCGAAAACCGGTTACTATACCTGTGGTTATATTCAGGTGCTGCGGCATCAGCATACGAATGAATGCATTGTGACGGTGACGGCGGAGGATTCCGGCCATCATCACACGGCGGACTGCTACGAACGCCACTATATCTGCGGCAAAGAAGAGCACACGCACACGGCGGATTGCTACTATGACCCGACCCCGAACCCCGATGCGACGGCAGCCCCCGAAGTGACAGCTGAGCCGACGGCAGCCCCCGAAGTGACAGCTGAGCCGACGGCAGCCCCCGAAGCGACAGCTGAGCCGACGGCTGCGCCCGAAGCAATGGCAACGCCGACGGAAGCACCCACGGCAACGCCCGCGCCTACGGAAGAACCGACGCTTGCGCCGCCTGTAACGCCCACGCCGACGGAAAACGCCGCCGAAACTGTTGCCCCGATGGACGAGCCGTCCCCGACACCTGCGCTTACGGTGATTCCGTCGATGGACGCTGATGCGGTGAAGCCGGACGACATGATGATGCCGTCGCTTGGACTCGACCCGGGATTCCTGATGATGGCGAACGAACCGCCTGCCGTCAGCGAGAGCGGCATGCAGATTACCAATATTACGGTATCGAACATCATACTTCCGGAAAATGCCAATGCGTACAACTATAGCTTCGCAGCGGGCTTCAAGATTTCGGATGAAGCTATTCTGCGCCATGGCGAAGGCAACAAGATTATTATTCCGGCAGAGAATACGCATATCAAAACGGACAGCACTTCTGTCTGGTCGGGCACGGACGCCAAATTCAGCAATGAAAAGCCGGCGTTTAAGTTCCAGTACAATCCCGAAACGAATAACGTTGAAATGTGGTTCACCGACGAGTATATTGACTTTGTCCGGAAACACCCCAGCCATGACGACCGAACCGGCACCATGAAGATGAGCGCCGAAATCCGCAAGGACGATGTTAAGGATCTGGGCAACGACGACTTGACCATCAAGTTCGGTGGCGCATCGACTACCGTGAAGTGGGAGGACATCGACAGGGGCAACAACTCCCTCCTCAGCGATTTGAGAACTTGGAAAAGCGGGGCTAATGTCAACTGGGAAAAAGGAACGATTGAGTATACCGTCAAAATCGAATCTACAAAGGGCACGAACGGCAAGAACGCGACTGCTCGAGACGTCATGACGGCGGTGAATAAGCAAATTGCCCTGACAAACATGACCGTCACGGAGGTTAAAACAAACGCTAACTGGAGTCAGGTGCCCGCTGTTGACTCTGCTTCGACAGAAATCAAGACGGACGGTACATGCGCCTGCGGTACGACGGGAACGCACATTCACTACGTTTATGCGAACACGACGGACGAAAGCGGCAAGGTCTATACCATGACGACGGACTATGTGCTGCCGCCGCTTTCGGCAAATGAAACATACGAAATCAAGTATGAATACACGTTCGACAAGGACGGAATGACCGGTGAATACGATCAGCTGACAAATACTTTCACTGCGCAGAGTGGCGGAAAGTGGGACCATTCCCAGAATTCCTCTAACAGCAACCCTACTGACGTTCAGATTAAAAAGCTGCAAAAGAGCAGCTGGTACAACAGCAATGAGGGTTGCATTCAGTGGACGCTCACCGTCAACGAAAACCGTTTCAATATCAAGGATAAGACGCTGACGGACACGATGTTCGACCAGCTTGTGGACGAAAACGGCAGTCTGCTGTTTTCGAAGACGGACGGCAAGGGCTATGTGTCGCAAATCACGGCGAATAACACGCCTATCACCGCTGAAAACTACACGGATTACTTCACCGTGGAAACCGGCGCGGATGGCAAACCGCAGCTGAAATTCAAGGACACCACAGCTAAGATCGTAATCCAATACAAAACGCCGGTGGAAGCAACCGCGCAGAATCAACAGATTACAAACACGGCGGAATTCGACGGCGAACAAAAGACAAGCACCGTGACCGTAGGGCAGGACACGCGTTACAATGTGGTGAAGTCGGTTGACGCGAGTATGCCGGCGGATCCGACGAAGAACGGCGAATACACCGATGGTCTGTATCCGGTAGCGTGGAACGCGACGTACACCTTCCCGGCGACGAAGGATGTTCAGTATAAGCTGAACTTCGGCGATACGCTTGACAAGAAGGTGGAATGGAAAAACGGAACAGAAATCATGCAGCACTACATGACGGCGGCTCAGGCGCAGACATTGCTCAACGCCATCAAAGACCTCGATGTTGTGAAAAAGCATGATGCGCAGAATGTGCCGTACACCATTACGCTGCTGACCTGCGACAGTCAGGGCAAAAATGAAGGCACGATGGTGGTGTCTGCGGAAACGACGCTGACGGAAGGCTACTACTATGGTTTCCGGTTTGAAACGACGGGCGAAGGCGTTATGCTGAACGACGCCAATACGGATGTGAACGCGACGACAAGCGTTACGCTCCCGTACCAGACGACCATCTATCTGGAAAAGTCCCGCACGAGCGGGGTTGACTTCAAGAACACGGCTGTTAACGCGGGCAAGAACGGAGACGCGTGGTACAAGGTCGCCCCGAACGACCTGGTGGAGAAGAAATTCGGCAACCATGGCGTTGGTGATTTGAACGGACAGATCATCCATGAGAACGAGCTGTACTGGACCATCCTCCTGCGCAATGATGGCGTGGCGCACGACGAAATCACCCTGACCGAAACGCTCCCGCCGCACATTGTGGTGGATTACATCGAATACGGCAGATCGAGGTTGATTCTTAGCGAAACGGACAGCACGAAGATGACCGTTGTCAATAAGAAGCTGGACAATGCCGGTACGATTCCGGATGGCTATGAGGTCAGCAACGAGTGGAGCGAGCAGCGCATTTCCATCAAGGCTGATTTGACGACGGTGGGCGAAGGCGCACAGCAGCAGCAGAGAATCAACATCTCCATGAAGCCGAATGAGAATACCGGCGGTTCGGAAACGATTCTCAACGGCAAGGCGGATATGACCGTCAAGGTTCACTGCAAGATTGCCGACGACTTCCTGAAAAACGCGGTGGATGGCAAGCTGGAGCTGGGCGTGCTGAACAACCAGCTGGACGTGAGATACGACGCGGCGCTCTATCACAAGGAGCAGAAGACCGAGCTGACCTACGAGGAAGAGACGGTCAAGGCGGTGAACGTCCAGAAGGGCTACAGCGTCAAGGGCGGCGACCAGCAGGCGCGAATCACCTACACCATCGACATCAACCAGGCCGGCGCGGAGCTAAGCCCAAGCTCCAGCACCCTCACGCTGACAGATACGCTGTCGTATGACGTTGTTGGTTGGTGCAATAACTGGCCAAATAATTATATCTATCTGCGAGACGTCACGCTGGATGAAGGCTCCTTCAGGCTCTACGAGGCGCTGAAGGATGAAAACGGCAATCCGATTCTGAACGTTGATGAAAACGGCAAGGGACATTTGGTGCGCGGCGCAGAGATAGAGAAGTATCTCTGGAAGATGGAGTTCACGGAAACGGAGGAAGGGAATAAAACCTACCAGTATCCTGCGCAGGGAACGCCGAGCTTTAGCGGATCGACGGTAAACACGCGTAAGCTGAACATAACTGTCACCGTTCCGGACGGCAAGGCGCTGATTCTGGAATACACGGCACAGGAGAACATTCTGTTGCCGCCTGAGGTGACGAACGAGTACAACTTCAACGACGTGAACCACAAGGGCATCAGTCCGGCGTTGAAAAACCACGCAAACCTTGAAGGAAAAGACAGCTCAAGTACCGAACTGAACAACAGCAATAACGACTACTTCAGTCAGGGCGGCGGCTACATCCACAACAATCTGGTCATCCGCAAGGTGGACAGCGCGAACACCTCGCTGCTGCTGCCGGGGACGGAGTTCACCCTCTACGCATGGAACACGGCAACCAACAAGTTCGAGGCGGTTGGCGGCGAAAATGGTAAGGTCTACACGGATCAAAACGGTATGATTACTTACCAATACAATTCGGAGAAGCTGAACGAGCGTCCCCTCGACCCGAACGTCGCGTACATGCTGGCGGAAACGGATGCAGTTGAACCGTACCACCTCGTGCTGGAGGATCGCCCGCTGGTCGTCTTCCACATCGTTCCGAGAGCGGACGATACCGAAGCACATCCGGCGAGATACCCGGACGGTCTCAACAATGGCAACTTCGGCACGATTTCGAAGAGTCGGCTGCAGGAGCTCATGACTGCTTCTGGCATCAAAGGCGTGGTGGATGGCCCGCACACCATCAACGGCTCTGCGAGCATCAACATTCAGGTGAAGAACAGCAAGGATCGCCACGACATGGAGGTGCAGAAGAACTGGGCTGGCGACGACGCCCATGAGAATGCGCGCCCTGCCAGCGTCCTCGTGATGCTTCGCCGCTATGTGCTGACGCAGGAACAGTACACCGACGTGCTGAACACGGGCGCAACGCAGAATCCGCAATGCATCCTGTCTGCGGAAATGAAGGGTAACAGTAGCGCGTCGATTGCACGGCAGTTCCCGGAAAATCAGGAGGTTACGGTAACGCTGAACCTGTCAGGTAACGGACTTGGTGACACCGGGCGTATTGTGGCTCGCGTAGACGGAAAACAAATCGTTTTGCAGCCGCAGGATACGTCGAAGAAACAGTTCGTTTACACTACAACGATGGCGTATCAGAAAAAGGTAACTTTCAGTGTACAGTGGTGGCAAAGCTGGAATAATCAATGGTCGGCAGACTATGGGTATGATGACAGCGTGAGCATCACGATGACCCCGGAAGGCACACCGGTTGACGAAGTGCCGACGCAGGTCACGCAGTTCACCGACGCGCAGTGGGCAAAAATTCGCCAGCACCCGGACGACGCTTACGGCGGTCGCGAGGCTACGCTGACGGCAGCGAACGGCTGGCACACCCAGTGGTCGCAGCTGGAATCCACCGGCGCGGACGCGAACGGCAACAAGCTCTACTACATTTACTACATCGTCGAGGGCAAAGTGCCGAGCTACACCACATCCGGCATCACCTACACCATCGACCCGAACGCCAGCAAAACCACCGGCACGGTCACGGCGACGCTGACCAACGTCTACCGCCCGGAGGACAAGTACGGCGAAATCAGCATCGACTTGTCCAAGGAATGGTACGCGCCGGATGGCACAAAGCACACGATTACCGAGGAATTCGGCGGCGTACAGGTCGCGCTCTACAAGACGCGCTGGGATTACGTCAACGGCGCGTGGACGATGGGCAGCACGGAACGCCGCGACACGGTCACGCTGGCAGAAGCGAACAAATGGAGCGCCAAGTTCGAGGGGCTGGAAACCTACACGGTCGCCATGGAAAACGGCGTTGTCCAAAACGCCCACGCCTACACCTACAGCCTCCGGGAACTGAACGTGCCGAGCGGCTTCTACTGCCAGCTGGCATACAGCGGTCTCCCGCAGCAACCGAGCGAGTACTTCACGGACGGGAATCCCGCCCATCCGAAGGCGGACGCGCAGAACGCACGCGGCACGGCGACGCTGCGGAACTACGAGATCGCGAAGCTGACCATCGAAGCCGAGAAGCGCTGGGGTGAAGGCGCGAAGCCTGAAAACATGCAGGATACGCTGACCTTCCGCCTGACCCGCGAAAAGCAGGAGAACGGCGCGTGGGTCGCGGACGACAGCTTCCAAGCGGTCACGAGGGTCATGAGCATCAGCAGCCTGAACACAAGCAAGATCGTGTTCGGCACTTTCCCGAAGTACGCTGTGACGGGCTTCGACGAGCAGAATCAGCCCATCAGGCAAAGCTACCGCTACAAGGTGGAGGAGGTCAAGTACCAAAACGAAGCCACCCTCCCGTTCAGCGTCAGCTATAGCCCGGCGGACGGTTTCGTGACGACGGAGGGCGATGCGAACACCAGCACCACCGTCACCGTGACGAACAACAAGCTGACGAGCGAGAAGGAAGGTCTGTACCGCTTCAACGTGGCGAAGCAGTGGCTGGACGCTTCCGGCAATCCCACGGACAAGCCCACGCCGGAAGGCACAAAGGCGAGGATTACCGTGACGCGCACCCGCCATGTCTATGCCCCAGATACGGGCTGGACAGCGGAAACGCCCACCGCAAAGACAATCGAGCTGGACACCACAGCAACGTATACGGCGCTTTGGGCAGAATGGAACGAAACGCAGTCGGTTTATGCGCAATACAACGCCGACGGCACGGTGAAATCCGCGTGGGCGTACACCTACGAGGTGTCGGAAGCGGCGATTGACGGCTACTTCGGCACGCAGCATCTGCCTGCGGACTTCCCGCAGAAGCCGGAGGACTACTTCACGGCTGACTTGAAGGACATCAAGGAGGTTTACCGCCAGCCGCTGACGGACACGCTCCCGGAAGTGACCGAAAAGAACTACGACATTGAATACGTCAATGTGAAGGTAGACAAGACGTGGGCGCGCTTCATCGACCGCGACGAGCTGACCTTCTGCCTGATTCAGACGCCGGTTGTCGGCTACGACGCGGACGGCAAGGAGATTGTGGATGCGCAGCAGACGCAGTACTTCTACGTCACGCAGAGCCTGAAGGGCGAGGAAGCGCCGGAGTGGGTGTTCACCAACCTGCCGAAGTACTACTTCACGGTCAACGAGGCGGGCGAAGCGGTGAAGATGCCCTACCAATACAGCATCGCCGAAGCGTGGGACGAATACGGCAATTACCACGGCTATGGCTATCAGGTCATCTTCAGCGGCGACGTGCAGGAAACGACGAACGGCAATGAGTGGGGCAAGGTAGAACTGCCTGCGGACGGCGGAACGGCGGAAATCCACGCGAAGAACGTGCCGCTGTACGAACAGGGTAAAGTTAGCATTCAACTGACGAAGCTGTGGGACAGCGGCATCAAGGAAACTCCCACGTCTGTTACCGTAAAGCTGATTCCGACGCTGCACGTCTGGAACGGCACGGAATGGGTCAGCACCCGCATGGAAGACGAAAAGTACCAAGAATCCATCACGCTGACGGCGGAGAATGGCTGGAAAACGACAGAATCGCTGCTGCTGTACAGAGTAGAGTACAACACGGATGGCACAATCGCAGCAGGTGACAAGGCGGCGAAACCGACCGTATGCACCTACGAGCTGGTCGAAGTGATTGCGGACGGAGCGAAGTACACGCCGATTTACAGCTACACGAGCTGGATTACTGGACCGGATGATGTCTTTGAACTTGACTCCAAGACGAAAGCACCCATCAGTGTGAAGTTGAAGGCGGAGGACGGTTTCCGTGTTGACGAGGCGGAGAAGGATTCGGCTGAGGCGAACACGGACGGCGGAACGCTGTACACCATCATCGACACCAGCGCGACCATCACCAACGTGCAGACCGGCAAGCTCAACATTGTGAAGCAGTGGGCGGAAGAAGTGGAGTACGACGGCGCACAGAACCCGCTGGACATCAAGCAGGTGTCGATTTCGCTCTTACGCGACGTGTGGTGCGAAAACTGGACGGATTCCGACGGCGTGGTTCACTATGACTGGTTATACGACCAGTTCCAGCAGAATTACGTCCTGTCGGCGGAAAACGGCTGGAAGCTGACCATTGACAACCTGCCGTTGTACGACACGACCCTCAATCCCGACGGCAGCCTGCGCAAGTACCGCTATTACATCCTCGAAAGCACGAGCGTCGGCAACGACACGCTGGACCGCTACACGCCGGTGATGACGGCGGATGAAAGCGAACGCGACGGCTCGATTCTCTACATCACCTTCAAGGATACGACGGAAAACAACGTGACCATCACCAACGTGCCCAAGAGCATCAGCATTGTCAAGCAATGGGCGGACGCGGACACGTTCGGCGAAGAGGGCATGATGCAGGACATCTACCTTGAAGTCATGATGAAGTATCAGGAAGTCTACTCCACGCAGTGGAAAACGGAAAACCTGCTGGAAAAGAGCTACTTCAGCCTGGAGAGCGTTATCTGCACGCCGAGTTCGCTCACGGCGGAGCTGGTGCAGATTAACGGCGCGCCCTACCTGCATGTGTCGGGGCTGGCGAAGGCGGATGAACCGTGGCGCGTGACCATCCGGAATCTGCCGGGCTACGCCAGTGCGTCCTTCATCATCCGCGAAGTGGAGCTGGCGGGCTACCTGAACAACCTGCCGGACGGCAAGCTGGAGCTGGGCTTCAACGAAATCGGCACAATTACCAACACGCCGACGAAGCTGAAAATCACCAAACAGTTCAAGCAGGCGTATTTCCCCGCAGGCAGCGGAAGCGAACTGCCGCTGAATGTCCGCAATACCGTCGTGTACCTGCAAATCTGGCGCGAAAAGCGTGACGGCGCTGGTCTTCCCCTATCCCAGGAACGATACACCACGCCCTTGCTGGGTACGCTGGAAGCGAACATGGACGCGACGCTCTTGCCGGACGGCACCGTGAAGCTGACGGTCGGCACGAATACGCCGACGGATGCCGCAACGCTGACGCTGACACGCCTGCCGCGCTACTGGTTCGACAAGGATACAGGCGCAAGCGGCGAATGGTACTACTACGTCAAGGAAGTGGACGCGGAAGGCAACGAAGTTCATTCGGCTTCTGCCCCGACGAACGGCGAACGGCCGGAAATCAACTTGAACGTCAAGACACTCACCGTCACCAACACCCTGACTGACGTCAGCGCCCGCAAGGTCTGGACGTCGCTGGACAATCAGTTCACGCTGAATCCCGCGAACCTCCCGGACATCACGCTGACGCTCAAGCAGACCACCGCGGAAGCGGCGGCGGATGGCGACAAGATCATCGCGAACGTTACCCTTGGCTGGGACGCGGAAGCGGGGAAGGTCGTCACGAAGAATCTGAATGGCTGGCAGTTTGGCGAAGTGGTTGAATACACCGCGCCGGAAGGCAGCAAGAACATCTGGTGGGGCTACAAGTGGTACAATCTCCCGGCGTATGACGCGGGTGGCAACATCTACCGCTACTACGTCGTCGAGAAGACCCCGGTGGGCAGTGGCTGGCAGCTGGTGACGGACGACACGAACGCCACGAACACCGCGCCGATTCCCGCGAACAGCGAAAATCGCGTCTTCCAGATTACGAACACACCCATTACCTACACCCTGCCCGAGACGGGCGGCATTGGCACACTGCCGTACACGGCGGGCGGTCTGCTGCTGATGGCAGCGGCGGCATTGCTGCTGGGGCAGGAAATCAAACGCCGGAGGGAAGGCTGCTGAGCAGTCGGCAGCCCCCCTTCCGGGGGATTCTCAATCCGTATACGCGGGCGAAAGCCCTTGTATAAACATGGGGAAGAAAACGACGGGAGGAGGAATGAAAAAAGCATAGCAGCTATACGTCAGGAGACCTCCCGACGTAGGCAACCCCGGTAATCCCCGCAAAACGTTTCCCAATGAGTGAAAAACGACAACGAAAAGGAGAAAAACCATGAAAAAGTTTTGGGCAATTCTGCTGGCCATGATGCTCGTGCTGAGCATGGTCACTGTCGCGGGCGCTTCTGAAGTGACGGAAGGCGATACGCCGACTGCTACCGGTTTTACGATTACGGTGAATCCGAAGGACGATGTGGATCACGAATACCAGGTATACCAGATTTTCACTGCTGATGTTGTAGCAGATGAATCTGGTGCGAAAGTGCTGACGAGCGTCAAGTGGGGCGCAAACGCCAAGAACGACACTGCTGCGGTCACGACTGGTGATCCTGTGCCGGACGCAGTTCTGGAGGCTCTGAAAACTGTTTCGGGCACGAATCAGGAAAAGCTGGCTGAAATCACGAAGTACTGGAACGCTGAATCCGCTCCGGTTGATACGTTCTCTTCCACCAAAGCAGCCCCCGGCAAGAGCCAGAAACTGACCCCTGGCTATTACCTTGTGCGGGACAATCAGGCAAAGCTGGAAGGCAAGGACGGCGCTGCCACGCTGCTGATTGTAAAGGTGCTGGATCAGGACATCGTTGCGACTGCAAAGTCTGAAAAGCCCTCTGTGGACAAGCAGGTACAGGACGAAGTTGCTGATGCTGAAAAGAACGGCGGAGAAGTGAATCCGGAAGGCTGGGGCGAGAGCGCCGACCACGCGCTGTTTGAAAACTTCAAGTTCCGTCTGGTCGCGACTATTCCGGTCAATGCGGATTATAATGACTATCCGACGTACAAGCTGGTCTTCAACGACACCATGTCCAAGGGCATTACCTTCGTTCAGATTGATTCTGTGAAGGTGAACGGCATCGCACTGAAAGGTACCGATTATGTTTGCACTGCAACGCCTGGTCAGAAGGGCGCAGGCAAGGTTGGTGAAAATCAGGATAAGCCGTCTTGGACGCTCACAATCGAAGACCTGAAGAAGGTGATGAAAGAAAACACCAGCATCCTTGTTACGGACAAGATTACGGTTGAGGTTGTTTACACGGCGTATCTGAACGAAGAAGCGCAGGTCTTCAACGCGAGCGCAACCAGCACGAACAACAAGAACAGCGTCGATTTGGAATACTCCAACAACCCCAATGCTGATGGCATGGGTAAAACGCCGGAAGACCATGTGTGGCTCTTCACCTATGTTGTGAACAACACGAAGTATGCGAACACGGCTGAAGCAGGCAAAGAACTGGCTGGCGCTGGCTTCACGCTTTATGACCAAAATGATCGTGTTGTTCCGCTGTGGAAGGATGCCGATGGCAATTACGTTGTCGCAGGCACCACGAAGCCGAATGATACCTATACGGATGTCGCAAACAATGAAATGATTACGGAAGCCAATGGTACGTTCAACATCATCGGTCTGGATCACGGCACATACACGCTGAAGGAAACCACGGTTCCTGCTACCTATAATCCGCTGGATCCTGTCACCATCACGATTTCGGCAGACCACAAGGAAGCTGCTGGCGGTGCAAGTGCAACCATGGAACTCACGGCGGCTTCTACGATGAACAACAAGCTCGTCAACAAGTCCGGCGCGACCCTGCCTGAGACCGGCGGCATCGGCACGACCATCTTCTACGTGCTGGGCGGCATGATGTTCGTGGGCGCGGCGCTCATCCTCATCGTTCGCCGCAAGGCCGAAGCGGACGAAATCTGATTTCTCTCCCGCAATTCGTTGAACATCCCCATGTTCTGATGAAACCCCTGCCGGGCGGTGCGCGCAATGCCGCCGCCCGGCATTCCCAAATGGGAAAATGAAGCATGATTGCAGAAAGGAGGCGGCTCATGAAGCGCAATATGACAACCATTTTGCTGTTTGTGGTGCTGTTTGTGGGTCTGGCGCTCCTTCTGTACCCGTCCGTGTCGGATTTCTACAATTCCTTCCACCAGTCGCGTGCCGTAGCCACCTACAACACGGTGGTGGAGCAGGAGTCCAAGAAGGATTACGAGGCGGATTGGGCGGCGGCAAACGCTTATAACGAAAAACTCCGCGCACAGTCCACCGTTGATCGCTTGATCATGACCGACGAGGAGCGCGAGGAGTACGACGCGGTGATGAATGTCGGCGGTTCGGGCATCATCGGGGTGATTGAGATTCCGCAGATTGCCGTGACGCTGCCACTGTATCACTCGACGAACGCCAACGTGCTTCAGGTCGCCGTCGGTCACATTGAGGGCACAAGCCTGCCGACCGGCGAACCGGGGACGCATTCCGCCTTCTCGGCGCATCGAGGGCTGCCCTCCGCCAAGCTCTTTACCAACCTTGACCAGCTCACCTACGGCGATACCTTCACCCTCCGCGTGCTGGACAAGGTGCTGACCTATGAAATCGACCAGATTCTCATTGTCGAGCCGCATGACGTCAGCGCACTGCAAATCTATGACGGCATGGATTTGTGTACGCTCGTCACCTGCACGCCCTACGGCATTAACTCGCACCGGCTGCTTGTCCGTGGACACCGGGTCGAAACATCGCTTGCGCAGCTATCCGTGCGCATCTCCGCGGACGCACTCGTGATTGACCCCTACATCGTCGCGCCGATTGTCGCCGCGCCGATGCTGCTGATTCTCCTCATTCTCATGCTGGTAACGACCAGCCCGAAACACAAGAAGCGGAAAGGAGCTGAGCGGTCGTGATGAGCCGCAAACCCTCGCGCCTGCTGGCGCTTGTCCTGCTGACAGCATTGTGCTGCCTTCTGCTTGCGCCCTGCGCGCTTGCCTTTGAACGGGTGGATTTGACGCACCCCTTGACGTTCGCCATTCAGGCGGATGACAACGAGGATGATGCGCACCTGCCCGGCGTGACCTTCCAGCTGTATCAGGTGGCGGACATGGACGCGGACGCTCGGTTCGCCCTGCGCAGCCCGTACAGCACCCTGAATATCGACATTAACGCGCTGAAGAACGCGGCGGACTGGGCAGCCGCGTCCGAAGCGATGAAAGCCCTCACCGCGTCCGAAACGCCTGATTTCACCGGCACGACGGACGAAAACGGTCGAGTTTCCTTCGCGGGACTCAACCCCGGTCTGTACCTTGTTTCCGGCACGCCGGTTATCATCGGCGGCTGGGCGTACAGTTTCCAGTCCTTCCTGACCTCTGTGCCGACGCGCAATGTGGACGACGAGTGGCAGTATGACGTCCTCTCCACCATCAAGCTGGAACGTTCACCCGCGCTGATTGACCTTGAGTGCGTCAAGGTGTGGGACGACGACAACCGCGGCACATATCGCCCTGTGCAGATTGAAATTCATCTGATGCAGGACGGTCAGCATATCGACACGGTGATTCTGAACAGCGAAAACAACTGGCATCATATCTTCAAGGATTTGCCGGCTGACCATGTGTACACCCTCAACGAGATTCTGGGGGCTGATGTGTACTATGAGCCGGAATATTCCATCGAAAACGGCGTGTATGTGATTACCAACCGCCGCACGGTCACGCCGACCCCGACCGCCCCGATTCCCGAAACGGGGCAGCTGTGGTGGCCGGTGCCGATTCTGGCGGGCGCGGGCATGATTCTGTTCGTCATTGGCTGGATTCTGCACCGGAAATGGAGCCAAGAGCATGAAGAACCGTAAGGGCAATTTGCTGATGACGCTGGGGCTGGTGCTGATTTTGGCGGCACTGGCGCTGGTGGGCTACAACCAGTGGGATGCCAGCCGCGCGCAGCAGGAGTCGGATGATGCGCTGATGGCGCTGGAGCAGATTCGCATTCAGCGGCAGATGGAATCGCAGCAAACCGCTGCACCGCCCGTAGTCACCGCGACGATGATGCCGACAGACACACCCGCGACGGATGCGCCGATAACCGACGCGCCGACGGCGGATGCCACTGCGGCGGATAACCCGGCAGCATCCACGCCCTCCGTAACTGACGCACTGACGACCGACATTCCGCGCGATGACGCAACCGCCACGAACACCCCTGTGACGGATGCACCCGCAACGGCGAATCCTGCGACGAATCCGCCGAAACCGACGAGCGCACCAACGGCGAATCCTGCGACGAATCCGCCGAAACCGACGAGCGCGCCGACGGCGAATCCTGCGACGAATCCGCCGAAACCGACGAGCGCGCCGACGACAGAGAATGCGACGAATCCGCCGAAGCCGACGAGCGCGCCGACGACAGAGAATGCGCCGAATCCGACGAATCCGACGAGCGCGCTAACGGCGAATCCTGCGACGAATCCGCCGAATCCGACGAGCGCGCCGACGGCAGGGACTGCGACGAATCCGCCGAAACCGACGAGCGCGCCGACGGCAGAGAATGCGACGAAGCCGCCGAAGCCGACAAACACGCCGACGGCAGGGACTGCAACGAACCCGCCGAAGCCGACAAACGCGCCGACGGCAGGGACTGCAACGAATCCGCCAAAGCCGACGAGCGCGCCGGAAATCACCGAAACGCCCATGCCGACGGAATCCCCCGAACCGACCGAAACGCCTGAACCGACACCATCCCCCGAACCCACGTCGACACCCACGCCCGCGCCGACGGGCAAGCTCTACGAGCGCGTGCCGGGAATCGAAATGCCGGGCGAGAAGGTCAATGGGCACGAGTATATCGGCACGCTGTCCATCCCGTCGCTGGGGCTGAAAGTGCCGGTGCAGCGCAACTGGTCGTACGAGAACCTGAGCGTCTCGCCGTGCCGCTATTCCGGCAGCGCCTACGCGGGCAATCTCGCCATTATTGCGCACACCTACCACTTTGGCAAGCTGAGCAGCTTGGCGCTGGACGCAACCGTTACCTTCACGGACATGGAGAATAACGTTTTCCGCTACGTTGTGCGGGAGAAAAACACGATTTTCCCCAACGATGCGAACGAAATTGCCCATTCCGGCTATGACCTGACGCTTGTGACCTGCACCCTCAGCGGCACAAAACGCGTGGCGGTGTACTGCGAGCGCGTGAAATAATCCAACAAAAGGACTGTCTGCAACGGGCAGCCCTTTTTTCGTGAAATCCATGCAACACGGCAGGAATTGACGGGGTGGAGCGCGAAATAAACAAGCGCGGCGTAACTTTCGCCGCAGGAAGGGAAAGAAAACTTGAACTGGAAAATACACCTTTATCGTGCTATCCTCTGGCTGATTACGCTGTCCCTGCTGCTGGTGATGTTCGGCTTCTCGGCACAGGAAGGCACGCAGTCCGGCAGCATCAGCGATAAAATTGCCCGCCCAATTACGGATTCTCTGGCGCAGCGGCAGGGACTGACGGGGCAGGCGTACTGGAAGCTGTATGCACAGGTGGATTTTGCCGTGCGGAAAACGGCGCATTTCTTGGAGTACATGCTTTTGGGACTGCTGCTGACGCTGCTGCTGGACAGCTACCGCGCCCGCTGGCACTGGCTGTCATGGGCGGGATGTACGCTCTATGCCGCGACGGACGAAATCCATCAGCTTTTCGTTGCCGGGCGTACGGGCAAGTGGCAGGATGTGCTGCTGGATTCATCGGGCGCGCTGGCGGGGCTGCTGCTGGCGATGTTCATGCTCTGGCTGATTCGGCGGCGCAGGGCGAAAAAGCAATCAACATAATAAATAGGAGGCAGATTATGCTGACAATCGAACAGCTTTACGACCTTAACCACACATTGGCGGCGGATTACCTGCGGCAGTTTACCTATCCGTGGGAGGCGCTTGCGGGCATCAAGGCGGAAATCCTGCGCATCGGCGCGGCGCTTGCCCCGGCGGAATACACCGAAATCAGCGAGCACGTCTGGGTGCACAAAACCGCGACGGTTGCGCCGACGGCGTATCTGGGTGCACCCTGCATCATCGGCGCGCGGACGGAAGTGCGGCATTGCGCGTTCATCCGCGGCAGTGCGCTGGTGGGGGCAGACTGTGTGGTCGGCAACTCTGTGGAGCTGAAGAATGTGATTCTTTTCGACCATGTGCAGACGCCGCACTACAACTACGTCGGCGACAGCATCCTCGGTTATTGCAGCCACATGGGGGCGGGGTCGATTACCAGCAACGTGAAGAGCGACAAGACGCTGGTGACGGTTCGCGGCGCAGGCGAAAGCATGGCAACCGGCTTGAAGAAAATGGGGGCAATGCTTGGCGACTATGTGGAAGTCGGCTGCAACAGCGTGCTGAACCCCGGCACGGTTATCGGGCGGGAAAGCCAAATCTACCCGCTGAGCTGCGTGCGTGGTGAAGTGCCCGAAAGAAGCATCTGGAAAACTGGCAGTGTGGTGGTGAAAAAGCATGATTAAGCCGATTGTGAGAGATGTGATGTTCCTGTCCTGCAAGAGTCAGATGGCGACGGCGGAGGATCTGCCCGTTGCGCGTGACCTCGCGGATACCCTGCGCGCCCATGCGCACGAGTGCGTCGGCATGGCGGCGAACATGATTGGCGTCCGCAAGCGCATCATTGCGGTGATGGCGGGGAAAACCGTGCTGGTGATGCTTAACCCGGTCATCACGGATCGCCAGATTCCCTTCGCGGCGCAGGAAGGGTGCTTGTCGCTGGACGGCGAGCGCCCGTGTTTGCGGTATCAGCAGATTTTGATGGAATATCAGGATGAGCAGCTGCAGCGGCATGTGCAGCGCTTCTCTGGTTTCACCGCGCAGGTGATTCAGCATGAGGTGGATCATTTGGAAGGCATCATTATTTGAGGTGAGGACATGACTATCACACAAACGCTCTGTCAGGAGTTCCAAACCGCCCCGTGGCAAATCGACGCCGTCATTCGCCTGCTTGACGAGGGCTGCACGCTGCCGTTTATCGCGCGTTACCGCAAGGAACAGCACGGGTCGCTGGATGACCAGAAGCTGCGCGAAATCAGCGAACGGCTGACGGCACTGCGGGCGCTCGAAGCGCGTCGGCAGGAAATCAGTGAAAGCCTGCAAAAGTTAGATGTCTGGACGGAGAAGATGCAAAGCGACCTTGATGCTGCCGCGACATTGGCGCAATTGGAGGATATCTATCGCCCGTACCGCCCGAAGCGCCGTACCCGCGCGTCGATTGCCAAGGAGAAGGGGCTGGAGCCGCTCGCGAACGCGCTGATGCTCCAGCAGCGGAACATGATGGCGCCGGAAACCATCGCCCTGCGCTATGTGAACGCGGAGAAGGGCGTCGAAACGGCGGAGGATGCCCTGCAAGGCGCGATGGATATTATCGCCGAGGTCGTCAGCGACGATGCCGCCGTCCGCACGAAGCTCAAAACGTACTACCATCAAACGGCGATGGTCGCGACGGTCGCGGCGAAAGACGAGGACAGCACCTACCGCATGTACTACGACCACCGTGAGCCGCTGCGCCTGATGCCGTCGCACCGGGTGCTGGCGATGAACCGCGGGGAGAAGGAGGGCTTCCTCAAAGTCGCGCTGGACGTGGACAAGGAGAAAGCGCAGCAGCTCGTGCGCTACGGCTTCGTGCAGCAGACGGGCAGTCCGGCGTGCAAGTACGTCGCGCAGGCGTGCGACGACGCGTATACGCGGCTGATTGCGCCATCGCTGGACACGGAACTGCGCGCGGAATTGACCGACAAGGCGAGTGCAGCGGCGATTCGCGTGTTCGCGCTGAACCTGCGCCCGCTGCTGATGCAGCCGCCGGTGCGAGGAAAGGTCGCGATGGGGCTTGACCCCGGCATCCGCACGGGCTGCAAGGTCGCGGTTGTGGACGAAACCGGGCGCGTGCTGGATACGGGCGTCATTTTCCCGCTGCCCAGCCACGGCAAGGTTGCGCAGGCGAAGGAAACCGTCAAGCGCATGATCCAGAAGCACCGCGTCGGCATCGTCGCCATCGGCAACGGCACGGCGGGACGCGAGACAGAGCAGTTCTTCGTCGAGGTGATGAAGGAGCTGGCGCTGGGTGACGCACTCAAATACATGGTCGTCAGCGAGGCGGGCGCGTCGGTGTATTCCGCGTCGAAGCTGGCGGCGGAGGAGTTCCCGCAGTTTGATGTCAGTCTGCGTTCGGCGGTGTCGATTGCGCGGCGCTTGCAGGATCCGCTGGCGGAACTGGTCAAAATCGACCCGAAGGCGATTGGCGTAGGACAGTATCAGCATGACCTAAAAGCAGCGGAACTGGACGCGGCGCTGGGCGGCGTGGTCGAGGACTGTGTGAACAGCGTCGGCGTGGATGTGAATACGGCGAGCGTGTCGCTGCTGAGTTACGTCGCGGGCATCAACACGACCGTCGCGAAGAACATCGTGGCGTACCGCGAGGAAAATGGAGCGTTCACGACCCGCGCACAGCTGAAGAAAGTGCCGCGCCTTGGCCCCAAAGCCTTCGAGCAGTGCGCAGGCTTCCTGCGCATTCCCGGCGGCAAGGACTTGATAGAGAACACAGGCGTTCACCCGGAGAGTTACGACGCGGCGCGCGCGCTGCTGAAGCACTTTTCGCTCACCCCGGCGGAGGCGGTCGGCAAGCTGCTGACCTTGGCGGACGCGGAGGGGTTCGCGGCGCTGGCGAAGCAGCTGAATGTGGGTGAACCGACCCTGCGCGACATTGCGGCGGAGCTGTCCCGCCCCGGCCGCGACCCGCGCGATGAGCTGCCGCAGGTGCTGATGCGCAGCGACGTGATGGATTTGAAGGACCTGCAGCCCGGCATGGAGCTTCGCGGCACGGTGCGCAACGTGACCGACTTCGGCGCGTTTGTGGACATCGGTGTTCACCGCGACGGCTTGGTGCATATCAGCCAGATGGCGCAGCGCCGCGTGAATCATCCGAGCGAAGTCGTCCGAGTCGGCGACATCGTGACCGTGTGGGTGCTGGAAGCGGATGCGAAAACGAACCGCATCAGCCTGACGATGCGTCCGCCGGCGAAAGGGTAAGGCAATTTCTCAACAACCAAAAGCACACAAACTAAAAAACTAACATAACAGACTTGTAACATCCGAAGGGGCGCCGGAGGTTTCCAAAGGGCGATCGGAAGCCCTTTGGTCGCTCCCGCAGGAGCGAAATCCCTGCGTAACAATCCAATTCTATAAGCAATAGGAGGAAAATTCATGCAAAACATGCGAAAATGGATTGCACTATTCTTGACCATGCTGCTGCCGGTGCTTCCGGCGGCCGCCGAGGAGGAATCAACCATGCTGACAGGCAAAACAGCGACGGAAATCGTTGAGATGATGGGTTTCGGGTGGAATCTGGGCAATACGCTGGACGCAACCGGCGGCAATACCGCGGATGTGACCGCGCAGGAGCAGTCGTGGGGAAACGCGAAAATCACCCCGGAACTGATGGTGCGCGTGAAGGAAGCGGGCTTTGACACCATCCGCATTCCCGTGACTTGGTACCGCTATACCTCGGACGATGGGACGTACACCATCCGCGAGGACTTTCTCCAGCATGTCCGCGAAGTGGTCGAGTGGGCGCGAGAGGCGGATTTGTTCGTCATCCTCAATATGCACCACGAAGCGTGGATTAACGAGCCGAATTTCGCGGCGGACGCGGAGAAAATCGGCGAGCAGCTGACGGCAATGTGGCGGCAGATTGCGGACACCTTCGCCGACTTTGACCAGCATGTGATTTTCGAGGGCATGAACGAGCCGCGCGCGCAGGGTACGAACTATGAGTGGAGCGGCAACGCGGCGTGCTACGCTGCTGTCAACTACCTCAACCAAGTGTTTGTGAACACCATCCGCAAGGACGCCAAGGGCTGCAACGCCGAGCGCTGCCTGATGATTCCGGGCTACGCGGCGACCAGCTCCCCGGCGGGCACGGCGGCGATTGCCCTGCCGACGGTGGATGGCGAAGCGGCGGCAAACATCATCGTGTCTGTGCATTCGTATGACCCGCAGACCTTCTGCCTGCAGGACACGCAGACGACGTTCGACCCGGAGAAGGATGGCGCGAAAATCAACCGCGTGTTCGAGAACATCAAGGAAACCTTCCTTGACCGGGGGATTCCGGTCGTGATGGGCGAAACGGGTGCGACGAACACGAATGGCAATCACGACGAGCGCGCGAAGTGGGCGTACTGTGTCGCGCAGAATGCCCAGCGCTACGGCGTGCCGATTGTCATCTGGGATAATGGGAACAATCAGACGTCCGGCGGTGAGTGCCACGCCTGGATTCGCCGCGCGGTGAATCCGAAGCTGCGCAGTCAGGCGACGAGCGTGGTGTACCCGCAGGTGCTGGACGCGCTGTGGGAAGGCAAGAACAGCACGGCATGGGGCAGTGCGCTGACGGAAGTGCGCGCGGAGGCGGACGAGAGCATCCTCTGGGCGAACGCCGACGGCTTGACGAGCCAGAAGGAATGGGATTCCTCCTACATCCAGCTCGAAGCGAAAATAGAGTGGTTCGCGGACGGCGCACGCATTGGCATTCGCTATTCCGGCGCGGGTACGCCTAAAATCGTGCTGGACAGCGCGGAAAAGAGCGTCTGGTGGATTCCGGTGGACGCGGCGAGCGTCGAACAGAACGCGGACGGCACGAAGACCGCGTGGTTCACGAGCGAAATCCTGCTGGCGGAAATGCGCAAGAATGGTGTTGATGCCGCGAGCCAATTGCGGAACTGCAGCGTGATTGTGACGAACGGAAATATCACCGCTTACCGCATCACCGTAGAGGGCATGGCGGCGGCGCAGACGACCTACCATGTGAACGGCAGCGCGATTCATCAGGCGGATTTGCCGGATGCCCCGACCTACCCGCACATGACCTTCTGCGGCTGGTACACCACGCCGGATTATCAGCCCGGCACGGAAGTCACGGGCGCGAGCGGCGCTTCGGACGCATGGGCGAAGATGGCGCTGGACATGAGCGTCATTAAGTAACAAAGGAGTCAAACAACGTTGGATTTTGAATATCTGCTGTTTTTGCAGAACCTCCGGGCGGAAGCGCCGAACTTCATCAACAGCTTGCTGCTCTTCATTTCGGAATTTGCCGCCGGGTCGCTGCCGGTTGTCATTATCGTCGTATTTTACTGGTGCATCGACAAGCGCACCGGGCAGCGGATGGGGCTGTGCTTCGCGGGTGCAACGATGGTGACGCAGCTCATCAAGAATATCGCGTGCGTCTATCGCCCGTGGAAGCAGGATGCGCGGCTGCAAATCGCTCCGGAAGCGGCGGCAACGGCAACAGGCTACTCGTTTCCAAGCGGACATGCGACATTGGCAGCGTCTTTTTACGGAAACATCGCGGCGTACCTGAAAAAGTACAGCAAATGGTGGATTCTGCCGTGCGTGCTGCTGACGCTGCTGACGGCGTTTGCCCGCAACTGGCTCGGCGCGCACACGCCGCAGGACGTGCTGGTTGGGATGATGATTGCGCTGGTCGTGCTGCTGCTGTCAAAATACCTGCTGAACTGGGCGGACGGCGGCAAGAACCGCGACTGGCTGCTGGCGACTATCGGCATCATCCTGTCTGCCGCGATGCTGATGTACACCAGCGTGAAGCCGTATCCGATGGATGTGCTGCCGGACGGAACGCTGCTGGTTGACCCGTGGGACATGGTGACGGACTGCTACAAGGCGGCGGGGGCGATGATGGGCTTCTGCCTTGGCTGGGTGCTGGAGAGGCACTTTGTCGGTTTTGATGCAAAGGGTGCGGGCAAGGCGCGCATGATTCGCGGCGTGGTTGGCGTGGCGCTGCTGCTGGCGGTACAGAAGGGAATGAAGGCGGCGGGTAATCTGCTGCTGGATGCACACTGGTTGGGCTTTGCAGAGATGTTCGGGCTGATGCTGTTCGCGATTGTGCTGTATCCGGCACTGTTCCAGTGGGCGGAGAGAAGGAAAAGCAAATCATGAAATTGGGTGCTTCGGGCGAAAATGGCTCGGAGCGCCTTTTTGTGGTTCTTCACGGAAAGTTGGGGGAGCAAACAAGGGATTAGGCGAAGCCCCAAAAGCTGCACGCGGAAGGAGCATGAAAGTGCGACCAACCCAATCGCGAAAAGGGGTCAAGGGGCAATGCCCCTTGCAGGGTCAAGGGACAGCGTC
>ERZ1106951.164-NODE-164-length-70719-cov-6.973607_pt1 | contig 70719 bp, 70 predicted proteins | sample MGYA00403676_ERZ1106951 | MGnify/ENA primary metagenome ERZ1106951 (study PRJEB35170, sample SAMEA104062398) | human gut metagenome | biome: human gut; feature: human-associated habitat; material: faeces | place: Denmark | collected 2012-04-23 ...
TACTATTTTTTAAGCTTCTAAAAGTTCTTCTAGATACTGAATTTGGCGTAAGCTAAGTACAAACCTTTTCTTTCTCATCGACAACTTATGTCTTGTTATTTGTGCCGGTTTCAAACATCATGCGTAAAAGTAACATTGTGAGCTTAGATGCTCTATATGCTAGAGGTGACGTGGATACGCCTGTAAGAATAAGGATTGCCTGAAGTCAGGTGGAAACTTAAATATCAAACTTCTTAAACTGGAGTCAAAAGACTCCTCAAAAGTCCCCACTTCAAATTTCATCAGAAATTAAGCGGAGGGTAATTCACGTACATTAATTTCATCAAATCAATTTCATAGCTTCATTTTTCTTTGTTGCAATAGTACATAACCCTCAAATAACGCAAGATCTTCTTTTGTTGTAATTTTAATATTTGTCTGATCTCCATACGCCTGATACAATCTATCTCCAAGAGCATACATCAAAGAAGTTGTATGCGGTTCGACCTTTTCAATTAAGCCTTTTTCTTTTGCCCTCTTATACACGTTCAGAAGATAATCAAATCTGAACCCATAAGGACATGCGATCTGAATATATTTATCCCTATCAACCCAGGTCTTGCTAGTAGCATTTTCGTCATTACTTCCTAACAACTGATAACATGGCGTAGCTGTAATAGCTGATCCTTTATCCTTCATCACACGGATCACATCATTGACAATTTTATCCGATGTAAATGGTGCTGATCCATATTGTATCATAACATAATCATCAGGCTTGATTTTGTCCTTTAAATTATTGATACCGCCCATTACAGAATCTTGAAAAGTATCTCCGCCATCTGCAATCCACTTTACTTTGCTCAGACCATATTGTTCGATCATTCCCGTAAGATACTCTTTCCATTTCTTATGGCAAACAACCTCTATAGCGTCTATCTGAGGATTGTTCTGAAAAATTTCAATTGTGTATGCCAAAACTGGTTTTCCAAGTACTTCAACAAACTGCTTCGGACGCCCTGCACCCACACGAGAACCAACTCCACCCGCAAGAATTATTACTGTGACCATTATTCCTTTTCTCCATAACTTTCCAATGCGAAGTCAATAAATCTCACCAAATTTCTGTAAGATGGCAAGAAGAAAAAACTGTCATCATCGCCAACGCTACCTTTATAAAGCCCCCAACAGAACCAATAAAACGCTGAAATAGGGATAAATGCAATATAATACCGATGTTCATCTTCCGTTAACGTTCTACCAACAAAAGCCTTTAGGTATCTCTCTATCTGCTCATCCGACCAATCATAACGACATAAAATACATCCAATATCATTCGCCGCATAGTTTAAACCAGTGTATTCCCAATCAATCAGGTATATTTCTCCTTTTTCATCATAAAGATAGTTTGGTTCATATGTATCATTGTGGCAGAGAACTAAACCATACCCTAGTCTTTTAGCATCGGCCTTTACCAATGGATATAGCCTTTCTACTTTTTCAACAAGATCAGCAAACTCTTTTCGCAGATTTCCTTTTGTTGCAGATGCAATATCCATCAATTTTTTACCTTCTGCAACATTATCAAAGATTTTTACGCTTTCATCTGGTTCGACCTCATGCAAACGATGCAAATACTTCATTGCAACTGTCAGCTGCTCATTTGATTTTTCAAAGTTACAGTTTTTGGCATTCTGAACATAATGTGAAATCTTCCATCCTGCCATTTCCATATGTATCACGGATTTATCAATACCTATCTTTTTTGCTGTCAACTGTGCAAAAAGTTCTGATTGACGATCAATCAAATTTCCTGCTGTTCCACCCGGATGACGATAGACATACTTTTCTCCATTGCACTCAAATGCAAACGAAACATTGGTAAGTCCTGCATTAATCACAGATATATCAATAATTGAATTAGGATTGCATTTTAAAGTCTCGCAGATATTTGTAATTATTTCCGAATCAACATTCAAAAGAAACTCCGAATCAAACGTTCGTAGATCGTCGATGCTATCAAATTCCAAAATTGCATTTGGCGAAAACTCTTTTTTATAAAATGTGAGCTGACGCATATGTTTTGCATAAAATTCTTCCCAAAACATTGAAGCGACACCAAAGTCATTTATTTCAGATTCCATAAGTTTCCGAAATATTTGGCTAAACCCCTCATTCATATATGCGTGTCCAACCATGGCTAGTGAGTCTTTTCCACCTATAGTTAAATCGGTGATCGCATCTGCATCTGAACACATAACTCCAAATTCCCGGAATTTCCCAGTCTGATATGATACTGCACGGTATGAACGGTTGTCCGAATTTTCCTCTATAAACGGGTTGGTGACAAAGTAATGATCAGCACAACAAATAAATGAATTTGAAAGGTATTGTCTAACCACATAAAGCGAATAGAGATTTCCTTTCTTGCCAAACTCATTATTTACAACTAAATGAACACCATACTTCTGCTCCAAATAGAAAAATTTTTCCTTCATATAGCCAATAACTATATAAATGTTTTCTATTCCTGATTCTTTTAGTTGCTCTATCTGCCGTTCTATGAGAATTTCGCCCTTTACCCGAAACAAGCCTTTAGGTTTTTCATATGTAAACGGAGCAAAACGATCAGATTTTCCTGCTGCTAGTATAATCGCATTTTTCATTTTACCTTCTCCCTGTCAACGCTTTTACTTTGAACATTGAAGTTAAAACTAGATACAGGAGCATGGGGGAATCTCTTTTCCTTCGGTGGTAATGTCATATAATCATTATAGACATATTTCAAAAAAGCATCATAGTTCTTTGTTCCGTATAATTTGTGTCCCTCAAAATCATACTCCGCTCTATCCAAAAACCAACTCTTTGGCATTCCATATCGTATTTTTGCTGGATGTGCATTTTTCATATAGAGTTTCCCAAAAGTCGGAAACAACAAGGTTCTCACTCTGTTTGGTGTACTATTATTGCTTCTGCTCGCCATCTTTTCAACTCTTCCATATACCCACTTGACCGGAATCACCGAGAGAAGGCTATAAATTGCTTTTTTCATGCCTGTCTCATTAACTTTTCCTACACGAGAATACAATATTTTTCTTAAAAAAAAGCACCATAAATCTTGTAGTTCCATCCCGAGCACACTTTTGGGGCAATCATCAAGAACAAAAATGTCTACAAAGACGCCGGTTTTTCCTTTCATGTGTTCCTGTCCTACTCGGACAAATGAAGTTCCGGTCCTACGCAATTTTCCATATTGCCAAAGATATTCTGGATCATTATAGTGATCTTGAAAGTAGCAAACAGAAGCATCCATTTCATCCGCAACTGCCCTGAATTTCTCATACTCTTCCCGAAGCATTGCAATATCTGAATCGTCATCCCATGGAATATAGCCTTTGTGCCTAACAGCACCTAGTAATGTTCCGCAAGTAATGCAATATTTAATACCATGCCTTCTACAAACACGATCGAACTCAATTAGTAAATCTAATTCTAACAATTGCATTGTTCTAAATTCTTGCGGTGTAAGTTTCTTAGCAGCATCCATCATGTTCTCTCCTCTGCCATGTTATCCCCGCTCAAAAAAATAAAATATCCGCTTCACAAATTAATCTCTTTTCAAAGAGGTGGTTATTAATTGATATTCATTTAATGTTTTCAGATACTCCATGAACTTTTCCTTATTTTCAATAGCTGTTGTTGTTGGTCTACCCAGATTTTGTCTTGATCCAATAGCACACTTCACCTCTATTAAACTCAACTTTTTTCGTTTTCTTGCTTTCTTAAGTTCTCTTTCCAAATCATCAAATGTATCAACACAAACTGCATGTGGATAACCACAGGCTTTCGCAACTTTTGTAAAATTAACAGAAGCCGCTGTTGGCATGCCTCCAACTGTTTCATGCGCTTCATTGTTAATGATTACATGGATCATATTTGCGGGGGCAGTAGAACCTATTATCGCCATAGCTCCCATATGCATAAGAGCTGAACCATCACCATCAATACACCATATCTTTGTATCTGGCTCATTTAGTGCTATACCCAGGGCAATAGAAGACGTATGCCCCATTGATCCTACTGTCAGAAAATCATACTGGTGCCCCTGTTCATTTGCTGTCCTTATTTCAAAAAGTTCTCTGGATGCCTTCCCGGTAGTTGAAATAATTGGATCTTTTTTAGAATTTTTTACAATAAGCCGAATAACATCTTCTCGCAGCATTTTGTTATGATTTTTGTATGAAATCTTTGTATCCGTAGAAATAGCTCCTTTACTGACTACAAAAGCTACATCTTTTCCAACTGCCAATTTTTTCCTAAAGCATTCCATCTGCTGCTCTACTTCTTTATCCGTTGTTTCTTTGCGGATTACAAAAGCTTCTATCCCCATATCTTCGAGAAGTTTTAAAGTAATCTCTCCCTGATAAATATGCTGAGGTTCATCATGTATTCCCGGTTCACCTCTCCAGCCTATAATAAATATCATGGGTATCGCATAGACCTTATCATTTAACAACGATGCAACAGGATTAATAATATTTCCTTCTCCTGAATTCTGCATGTATACTACAGGTATCTTACCTGTGGACAGATAGTAACCAGCTGCTAAAGCTGTACAATTTCCTTCATTTGCCGCTATTATATGATGGTTCTCATTGATTCCATATGTTGCCATCAGGTAATCACAAAGTGCTTTTAATTGTGAATCCGGCACGCCTGTATAAAAATCTGATCCTATAATCTGTACTAGCTTTTCTGCTTTCATAAGCTCTTTGCACTCCTTACTCTCTTTCCACACTTGTTATAGTGTATCGATTAATGTAATAATATCCTTAATCGGAAGTAGTCGGTCATCCACTTCTTTCGCTCTATGATATTTCAATATTTCTCTTGCTGTATCCTGCATGGCAGGAAATGCACTGCGAGTCAACTGATTCGCATAAATCACAAGGTTCACCCCATGAACTGCCAGTTCCTCTTCCGTAATCGTATTGAAAGAGGAGGGAACCACTACTAAAGGTGTTTCCGTATTTACCATCCTGAACTTATCACAAAATTCCAGTATCTCCGCTGGATCTTTTTTTCTGCTATGAATCATAATTCCATCTGCACCTGCTTTAACAAAAGCAGTTGCACGCTTTAAAGCATCTTCCATTCCGCGTTCCAGAATAAGACTTTCAATTCTTGCAATGATCATGAAATCATCTGTAAGCTGGGCATTTTTTCCTGCGCGTATCTTCTGGCTGAAATGTTCTATACTATCCTGGGTCTGTGCCACATCTGTCCCAAACAGCGAATTTTTCTTAAGCCCCGTTTTATCTTCAATGATCACAGCTGAAACTCCCATTTTCTCAAGAGACCTCACTGTATATACAAAATGTTCTGTCAGCCCACCTGTATCTCCATCAAAAATGATAGGTTTTGTTGTTACCTCTGTAACATCATCAATTGTTCTAAACCGGCTTGTCATATCAACAAGCTCAATATCAGGTTTCCCTTTAGCTGTGGAATCACAAAGAGAAGAAATCCACATTGCATCAAATTGATCCAATCTGCCATTATGCTCAACCACCGTTTTCTCTGCAATAAGACCTGTAATTCCATTATGAACTTCCAGTGCCTTTACAATCGGTCTAATGCCAAGTAACTGCTTTAATCGCTTCCGTCTGTACTCTGGCATAGCAAGTCTCGCCCTCATTTTCCTACTGAGTTCTTTAATCTGTGGATCATATGTATATGGAATATCAATGATCTTACCACCGTAAGCTTCCACTGCTTTTTTTGCATTTTCGCGGATTGCTTTCATAGGTCCTTTACACCAATTATCTCCATGTATAACATAATCCGGCTTTATTTTCCTAATGACCGTATCATACATAATTGAATCCTGTTCGACTACTTCTGACACACCAGTAATTTCTTGCACCATTTTTTTTCTTTCATAAAAAGAAATTGTGGGAAAACGGTCAAACTGTACTAATGCCTTATCTGTCATAACACCAACCACTACGTCTCCATATTTTTGTGCCTCATGGATGATATTTAAATGCCCTGCATGGATCACATCTGTTGTAAAGCATGTATATACAATGCCCATATTTGAATCTCCTCTAATTTGTTCGTTTTATTTGTTTTTTTCTATTATTTCCCTGATAATAAACTCTGCTGTATTATCTATTTCATCAAAAGAAACCTGTTTTGTAAGATTCACGTCAAAAACTTTTTTTACTTTTTGTAACAATTCATTTGTATAAACAAGAACACCATCCTGGACATTCTCTATTCCGTCTAAATAAATAGATTCTTTGTTTTTTTTCCTCATTTCTTCCAAAGAAAAAACAGTTTCATCTATATACGCTCGTGGAGATTCACCACTTCCATCAATAATAACCGGGTATCCACCTATCTCACCAAATACCCCAGGACAATGAAGTTTTGTCTTTTTTCCAGTTCTTACCGCCCCAAGAATTGCCTGAATAATTTCAAAATTACTGGAAGCATTCATCATATTTCTTTTAGCATCAACTGGCATAGGGATATTGCAATTGGATATGATTTTATCAATCCCCAAAGGTAGTGGACTGTCATGGTATCTCATGTCGATCAGCATTGGAACTCCCTCTGTATGACCTTCTTTACTAATACATACATCATGAAAATGGGCAACTGCAAATGTAATATCTATATTCCAAAAGTCTCTAATCGAGAGAATATTGCCTGCCGCAAGCTTAAATCGGTATACCAGATGATTGATGTTACCACTTCCAAAGTCCGGATATGCCTTACCTGCCGATTTCAACCATGGTATCACCACATCTGAATAAGATGTATTAATAACAATCGCATCTGAACCAGTTCTTTCATACGCCTCCATGATATTTTTTGTATATCGTATAGATAAAGGAGACCAGATTCCATAAGCCCGCACTGTTTTCCACGAAATGCTTCCATATTTCAACCCTGAGTAAGCACGGCTGCTATTGACAATGATATCCGGTACAAAACACTCTATAGCATGCTCAATCGTTTTTATATCGTTTAAATCAACAGTAGCATTTATTTTTACCTGACATTTGTTTTGTCCTCTGATCAACGACGCAACCTTAACGATATTTACATCCGAGTTCATTTTTTCTTCATTTCTTCCAACCACGCAGATTTCCATATTCTCATCCGCCATAGAAACCAGATAATCCAGCAAATAATTTCCTACACTTCCCAGGCCAATGATCATAATTCTGACTTTCCTGTTTTTCAATTCATTTTTCAATTTTTCCAGCTTTTCATTGATTGTTTTCATCTTTTAATACTCCTGAATTTGGTTGAAGTCATCTAATGTATTGCAGTTAACCCAATTTCCCAAGGTAATCAGTTCATACTTGTCTCTCCCAATAGTACGAAAATATTTTTCAACAAAAATCAGATTAGTTCCTTTCCATTCTTCTTTATCTATTTTGCTAAATACTTTTTTTGCTATTTCTTTATCTGAAAATTTCCAGACCTGTCCAGAATTATAAATCGCAAAAAAGGGCTCTTTTATGAGTAATTCATTGTGTCCTGTATCATATATGTATCGGATTTCACCAGCAATATCAAAATACAGCGCAACTGATTTGTCTGCTAGGATTGGATTTCTATTAACAGTAACCACACTTTTATCGGCACTACACACTCTTTGGTAATCGTCTTCATTAAAATATAAATCTCCTTCTGCAAAAACGATCTCATCTGCCCCTGTTTCAAAGGCTTTTTGCAGTCCTAAATAAAGACTATATCCTGAACCATAGGTTGAATAATATGGATTTTCAATCAAAAGAATCCTATCTGAAAACTTTTTAAATGATGCCCTGATTGTTTCGCATAACTCTTTATATCTGTATCCACCCACTATAATAAAATAGTCAAATTCTCTGCTGCGTTCTAACAAAATATACAACAAGCTGTCTTTTAATGACTTATTATGATATAAACACTTAATGACCGGCTTACCTACTGACCGGCTGAATCGTGTAGACATGCCCGCCACCGTTATGATTAAAACTTTCATTTGTTTAATTCCTTTACACACTCTTCAATACCTTGTTCAAGTGTTACTTTCGGCATCCATCCGGTTCTTTCTCGGATTTTATCTGTATTTAACAGTCTCCTTTCCGGATCTGACTTTCTAAATCCTTTAAATACAATCTGTGGATCTTTCTTCCCCATTTTATCCCCACACATTTTTACCAGATTTACAATGGATATTTCCTCATCCGTTGCCACATTATAAATAGAACCATCCAAAGCCTCCGGTGAATCAATCAATGCAATCACAGCCCTGCAAGAATCTTCATTGTAAAGAAACGTTCTCATATTTTTCTTACTATTTTCTAAAAGCTGCACCTTTCCTGTATCCTTTAACTGGTGAAGAATATAAGGGATAATATGTTTTGGATACAATTCGTTTTTGCTGTAAACATTAGCAAAGCGAATCGAACATCCTTTAATCTTACCTTCATCCACAGCATCTTTTATAAAAAATTCTGTCATGAGTTTTCCAGTAGCATAGCTCGTTCTCTGGCTGTGTTCTGCATCAGACATAGTAATAAAATCCGACTCTTTCACTCCATCCGGTGTCCATGACTGCATAGAATATACTTCAGACGTTGAACAATTTATATAAATATCTGCACCATTCTCTATCGCCTGGTCAAGAAACATCTTCATTCCCAGTACATTGGTTGTAAACGTGCGATTTACATGATAAAAATGTTCCGTATGTACCACTGCAGCACAGTTTATGTATACAAGTAAACCATATTGACCCTTTTCTTTTTGTATTTCTTGTTTCAGGCTGTCCATCTGGGCATTATCATTAATATCGTATTGATAAAACGTAAAAAGTGAATTATTGACTATGTCTTCTACTGTATGAAGAGAAGACGCAAAAAAATTATCAAAACCTATCACCTTATGTCCCATTCTGACAAGCTGTCTTGCCAATTCATTTCCTGTCATTCCAGTTACTCCACTGATCACATACAAGTTTTTCATTATCATCATACTCCTGTTAATAACCTTTTTTTATAAAAAGAATCTATTTTATCAGAAAATGCTTTCTGCTCTCTTTCTATATCATAATCAACTGCACACATCTTAAATTCATCTGTTTCTGTATCCCATAGTACAAATTGTGCTCTGGGATTATGATTCCTTGGCTGTCCGACAGACCCTGGATTAATAAACATTGTACGTTTCTTATTTCTGTATTCTATATTATCTACATAATAATATTCACCAAATATATGTGGTAAATGGGAATGTCCAGAAAAAACATAGTCATATTTTTTATATTCTCTTAAATCCTGCCCAGGTCTGATAGCTGTCCACATATGATCTTTAAGGCTTCCATGAACTGCTAAGCATTTTTTTCCTTCTATAACTACCTCTGTTAATGCTGTTGAATCCATTATGGTATTCAAATAATGCCAACTTTGTGCATTCAGCAATTTTCGCGTATTCTCTGCACATCTTTTCCCTCTTTCAGAAGAAAACATGTCATATTTTTGTTCTATGACTGCTTCCTCATGATTTCCACGTATATTACAGATTATTTCCCATGGAAGATCCATTAAGCAGGTAATCACCTCATTTGAGTGAGGACCATAATCAATAATATCTCCCAGAATGAGTACTTTTTTTATCTGTTCTTTTTCCAGATATTTTACAACTTCACGAAAAGCTTCCATATTACCATGTATATCTGATAAAACTGCTATTTTCATTAATTTAAACATGCCGTCGCGACATGTCCTCCTTGTATCGCTCCTGCCTTCGGCACAAACAATGCATGAATCTTTTTTGACAGGTTACTTTTTATTTCAGTTCGTTTTAAAATCCAATTGGCGATATCAGAATAGTATGACTATTTCCCGTTTCCGTATTGGCTGTGTTCTCACAGATTCCTTTATTATTTTGCATTTTTTCTTTTACATTTTTGCTTTTTACATTAAAGTCAAAACTTGATACAGGAGCATGTGTCTGCCTTTTTTCTACAGGAAGAGGTGTCATATAATCATTATAAAAATATTTTAAAAATCCATCATAATCCTTCGTTCCATAAAATTTATGCCCTTCAAAATCATATTCTGAACGCTCTAAAAACCAACTTTTAGGCATTCCAAAATGTGCTTTTCCGTGATTATAGTTTTTATGATATTGAAATAATGGAGATAATAGAGTTCTCACTCTATTTGGGCTGGTGTTACTACTTTTTTTTGACATTTTCCCAACCTGTTTATATACCCAGTTTACAGAAATCAAATTTAAAAGTTGATAGCAGAGCTTCGGTAAACCTTTGGCATTTACTTTTCCTACCCGAGCATAGAGGATTTTTCGAAGAAAAAAGCACCAGAACCTATGAAATATCATCCCCAATAAGCTTTTGGGGCAGTCATCCATCACAAGGATATCCACAAATACCCCATTTTTTCCCTTCATATGCTCCTGACCTGCACGGACAAATGTAGTTCCAGTGCGTCGCAGTTTCCCATACTGCCAAAGATACTCCGGGTCATTAAAATGATCCTGGAAATAGCAGATAGAAGGATCCATTTCGTGTGCAACCTTACGAAATTTTTCATACTCTTCCCTAAGCATTGCTATATCAGAGTCATCATCCCATGGGATAAATCCCTTATGTCTGACAGCTCCCAGGAGGGTTCCATAGGTAATACAGTATTTAATATCATATTTTCTACATACCCGGTCCAATTCCTCCAGCATATCCAGCTCTAACAGCTGCATCGTCCTGAATTCTTTCGGTGATAATTTTCTTGGCTCTGCCATTTTTCAGTTTCCTTTCCAACTTTAATCAAGCCCACAACAGAAAATAAAATCTGCTGTGGGCTCGCTCATACACACTATCTATTCTTTTTTAACCACAGCCTTAGTATTTGTCATTATCCTCATAAGAGATAGTGGATGACGGTTCTTTTTCTCCTGTTTCTCCTGTTGTCTTGCCTGGCTGTGCTGTATGTGATACAGGATCCGCAGAACCATCCTTCAATGTGAATTTATCTACCAAATCCTTTAAGATCTGTGCCTGGCTGGAAAGTTCCTCACTGGCTGCAGCGCTTTCTTCTGCAGTTGCAGAATTGCTCTGTACAACGCTGGAGATCTGGCTGATGCCTTCATTTACCTGTTTTACTGAAACTGCCTGTGACTCGCTGGCAGAAGAGATCTCCTCAATGGTCTGTGCTACTCCCTGAACGCCTTCGGTCAGCTGCTGCAATGCCTTGGCCGTGTCATTTGCAATCTTTGTACCACGGTCAACTGCGTGAAGAGAACCTTCAATGAGAGCAGAAGTATTCTTTGAAGCTTCTGCTGATTTTCCTGCAAGATTACGAACCTCGTCTGCTACTACTGCAAATCCTTTTCCTGCTGCTCCTGCACGGGCTGCTTCTACGGCTGCGTTCAAAGCAAGAATATTAGTCTGGAATGCAATATCCTCAATCGTCTTGATGATCTTTCCAATCTCACTGGAGCTGTTGCTGATGTCCGTCATGGCAGAAAGCATCTCCTGCATACGCTGTCTGCTTTCTCCTGCCTGTTCTCTTACATTATCAGCCATGTCGCTGGCTGACTTTGCATTCTCGGCATTCTTTTCAACATTATTGGAAATCTCATTAATGGTAGCTGCCAGTTCTTCCACGGAAGAAGCCTGCTCGGTAGCACCCTGGGATAATGCCTGTGCTCCGGAGGATACCTGATCGGAACCTGCTGCCACCTGATCAGCTGACTGGGTAACACTCGAAAGCGTCGTGCTTAAATTATCTCTCAGAAGAACCATAGAGTTATAAATCGCAACATAGCTTCCTACATAATCCTTTGACATAGAAGAATACACATTAAAGTTTCCGCGGCTCATCTCTGTAAGGATATTTGTCTCATCTGCCACTACCGCTTTCAGGAACGCTGCTACAGACCGCAGATCGTCTGAAAGCCTTCCAAGTTCATCTTCAGACTTGTATCCGATCTCAATATCCATATTACCTTGTCTCATCTTTTTCATAGCTTCCTGCAGCTGTTTTACCGGCTCCACTACGGAACGTATCAGGATCGTTGCCATAATAACGGTAAGGATCAGTGCAACGATAACAATTATGATCCCTACAATAAACAGGACGTTTCTGGTCTGCATGGAAGAATTGTAATCATTACCAACATGGTCTGTCACCTGATCGGTAAACTCATCCAGAATTCCTTCCAGCTTGGACACTTCCGGTTCAAACTCATTGATAAACGTGAGCCTTGCCTGCTCTTTCGCACGGTCAGAACCAGTGGACAGATACTCTATGACCTTGTTTGTGACCTCAGAAGTTGCCTGAAGCTGTGTATGAAACTGGTTTACCACTGTCATATCTCCATTATAATGCTCCATGAACCAGTCTGCGTTCTCCGCAAGGCCGGTTCTATACGAATCAACGTTTGAAAGATATGTTTTTGTGGCGGTGGGGTCATCATTAATCATAGCCTCCACCATATTCTGGATTGTTGCCAGCGTATAGATTTTTACCTTGTCTACATGTACGATCGCTTCGTGGTTATTTTTATAGAACTGGGTATATCTTGTACTGATATTAACCATTCCATAAAAAAGTACACCAACTGTTACAAAAAAACAGATGACCACTGCTCCAAAAGCAATCGTGATTTTTTGCTTCATATTACGGTTCTTCATGTTCCTTCCCTCTCTTTGTTATTTCTTTCGTGGAATATTGTGGAATCTAATCCCTATATTTATTATTCGGCAAGTACCGAAAAATCATAAGGGATGTTTGGTTTTTCATTTTTCTCTTTTCATCCATTTGCAAGCTTGCTTTTTACATAGTCCTTGATCATTTCACCGCTGTGTCTATCATCTGGTACTGGCATCTGGATCCGGTCACAGAGAGAAAGCCACTTGTCCAGCGTGAGGACTTCATTTTCCTCCTCTACATAATACAGATCTGTGGGAAGGATATCCTTATAAATTGCTGCTGACGGAGAATTCCATTCCTGATATTCCTGCTCTGTAAAACGGATATCACAGTTTTTTTCTCCTTCTGTAACTTTCCTAAATCTGCTGCCTAATACGGTCTTTTCTTCTTTCCGTTCCTTTCTCCAAACCACTGTTCCATCCAGACAAAACTTTAAATAGATTCCTGATCCCAGATCATCTGCGATCACTTCATTTTCGGATACTGCATATAGCTGTATTTCGTTGCTGTCAATATATAAAAGTTCTTCTATTTTTCCCTCTTCTCTGGTTTCTTTCAGGATGCATCCTGTTCTGGCATCGAAAAATACCAGAGTATCACCACCAACTGTAACCGAAGTGATTTCCCTTTCCGGATCTGCAAAACTGCACCAGGATACTTTTCCTGTATCCGTGTTCAGGATCAGCCATCGTTTTTTATAAGTCTGCGGACATAAAATGTTTCTGCCTATAGAAACAGCCCCGCCAAATACCCCCGGAATACCACGTACTTTATTCTTATCCACCATTGTATAGGTTACATGTCCGGAAGTAAGATCTATGCAAAGGATGCTGTTGTACCATGCAGGCATACAATATAGTACATTACCTCTCTGAAAGCCTTTCAGGAATAACGGCTGTTCTATAAAATGCTCTGCATCACGGATCTGTACGGACTCAAACTGATCCTTATCTATATGGTAAATGGCCAGGTTTCTGGCAAAATATGGGACAAGATACAGTCTGTCTTCTACCCGTACAACAGAACGGAACAGATCTCCCTTAAATGCCAATTCTCCCGGAATCTTTCCTATGCAGGAAAGTCTGTCCATTTGTTTATCATAATGAAACAGCAGGTTTACTTTTCCGTGAACAAACCACACTTCTTTTTCATCTTCCCAAAAAGCTCCCGGCCAGCATGGTATCTTACATTCCTTTTCTCTTACCAGGGAATCCTGATATAAAACCGGTTTTCCTGTTTCCCAGAATAACTGGGCTACAGAGCTGTAATCCCCGTAATAGCAGTCACAGGAAGCAATGGCAAGATCAAGATCGTATCCGCTGTCCAGGATTCCCCAGCCTTCTTCTTCATAAGAAGCCAGAAGTTCTCTATATTTCCGTAAAAGCTGGGGCCGCATCACCTCCAGTGTCTGTTCATACAGTGGATGAGGACGCAGCCATAAAGCGAGATCTTTTCTGTTTCTAAAATATTGAAGTACCTCTTCTATCTTCTGCATCATATCTGGCTGGGTCAGAAGTGCCTCTACAGACAGACTATAAAATACAGTCTTTTTCCTGGCTCCGTCAGGTCTGTAAAGACATTCCCTCCATTTTTCTGGAAGAGAACTGTCCTGTCTTTTCGTACTTCGGGCACGTTCAATCTTTGGTGATCCAAAGTTCTGTACCTTCTCTTCCCATTGCTCTGTTGGAACTCCTTTGAGTCCGGAACACAAAATATTGATAAACAGTTCTCTTTCCTGCTCTGTTGCTGTAACAAAGCAGTCTGCATTAATAGTTCCCGGCTCAATGACAAACCCGGTGCTTCTCGCCTGGCGTTTCGCAGATTCTACGTTTCCAGTACTTGCTGTAATATAATAAGGCAGATAGATCAGCTGGTCTGCATACTTTTTCAGCCTGCTGCTATAAAAATCCGGGTGGACGCTAGTCAATCTATTGTTCTGGTCATAGGGATTGTGGATAAACACCGCATCCGGTTTTTTATCTTCCAGGCGGAATGTGCGGTAATCTGTGACAGGAACATCTTGTGGATACTGATCTCCCTCGTAGTGTTCTACTGTCAGATTCCCATCCTGGTCTTTATCAAAATAGGGGATCGGTACAACATAGGCATCGCAATCCGGATCTTTATCTGCCGCTTTCCAGACAGTTTCCATAGAATCCCACATAGACACTTTATATGGAAGAAAGACAAAACAGAGACGGTCTGTTTCCATATCATTCTCCATACGTTCATATAAAAGTTTCAATTCTTTCTTTATTTTTTTATACCGCCTTGCAATCTGTTTTTTACTGTGAAGATTCTGACTCATCTCATAAAGATCTTCACAATATACTTCCAGAAGGGGGACCAGATCTGCTTTTCCCACATTTTCCAGCTCTGTTCCCAACAAAAGTGCTGTTTCCTGAGATTGTGAAAGAGCATCGATCATCACTTCTTCTGTATTCTGGCCGAATCCCATGAACACTTTTTCATTTGCCCGCATTAAGAGGGCCGCTGTCTGCAAAAGCCTTCTTTTTTCTTTTCTTTTGATCGCCATTTTTACGGTTTCCTCCAAAAATGATCAGATATCCTATCTCTGATAATTTTATCGGCGTTTTCTTTTTTTTTATAACTGTTGTATCAACTTACTGTTTCTTTTTTGAAATCCCCTTATCCATTTTCAACCACCGCCGATAAAGTTAAAAGAAATACTATTCTGATTATTATGAAAAAAGGCGGTGTACAATATGAGCAGTGGTATGGACAGCAGTATTCTGGATACATACCTTTATGAAGAAAACAATCTTTTAGACCAGTTAGACGAAATGCTGGTTGCTGATGAGAAAAACGGTGATTTTTCCACCGATGACGTAAATGAGATCTTCCGTATCATGCATACGATCAAAGGCTCTTCTGCAATGATGGAATTTAATTCGATCTCCACGATCGCCCATCATATTGAAGATGTATTTTTTTATATCCGTGATAAAGGAATCGAAACTCTGGATCCTGAACATAAGAAAGAGCTTTTCAACCTGATGTTCCGTTCAGAGGATTATTTAAGAAGCGAAATCGAGAAAGTAGAACAGGGAGTACCTCTTTCTACTGATATTGATGCGTTCTCCAATGAGATCAATTCTTTTTTGAAGAAGATCAGCGGCGCTGCACCTGCACAGCCGGAAGCTTCACAGGCTGCACCTGCAGCTTCTGGTGCAGCAGCTTCTGGAGCTGCAGCTCCTGGTGCTGCAGCTCCTGCTTCTCTCCCTGATGATAAGGATGCAGCCTGCTTTTTCCATGTTTTTCTGGAAGAAGGCGTGGGAATGGAGAATCTGCGGGCTTATATGATCGTAAATGCAGTAAAGGAATGTGATGTAAACTTCCGTTTTTACCCCAGTGATATGGAAACAGATCAGGATACTTCCCAGACGATCGCAGAAAATGGTTTTTTCCTTGCTTTTGACTCCAGTGAAGACGCTTCTAAGGCTGAAGGGATTTTAAAAACCCAGAACCACATCCGATCTTATGAGCTTGTAAATGTCTCAAAAGCCGCTCCTCCTGCAAAAGCTGAGGAAAAAAAGGCATCTGTTTCCAAACCCACGGCACCAGCACCTGCATCCACAGATACAGCTGCCGGGAAAGCAGTTCCTATGCTTTCCCATGCCCCGGTCAAGCAGAATCTGATCAGCGTCAACCTGATGAAGCTGGACAGCCTGATGGATATTGTTGGTGAGATCGTGATCACTGAATCCATGGTCACATCTTCCCCTGAATTAAACCTGCTGCCAAGGGACAACAGGGATAATTTTATGAAATCTGCACGTCAGCTGCGTAAACTCACCAATGATCTGCAGGATATTGCCATGTCTTTACGCATGGTCCCGATTTCCGGCGTGTTCCAGAAAATGAACCGTATTGTGCGTGATATGAAGCAGAGCCTGGGAAAAGACGTCCGTCTGACCATTGTAGGTGAAGATACAGAGGTAGATAAGACGATCGTAGACAATATACAGGATCCTATCATGCATATCGTGCGTAACAGCATGGATCATGGGATTGAAGAAACAGCCCAGGAACGTATTGCTGCCGGTAAGGATCCCCAGGGCGAGATCGTACTTTCCGCTTCCCATACCAGCAGTGAGGTTGTTATCTCCGTTAAAGATGACGGATATGGCATGGATCCCCAGAAGATTCTTGAAAAAGCCCGGTCAAAGAACATGCTGACCAAGCCTGATTCTGAATACAGCCAGAAGGAGATCCTGGGGCTGATCATGCTTCCCGGATTTTCCACCAATACAGAGGTAACTGAATATTCCGGTCGTGGTGTTGGAATGGATGTTGTAAAGAAAAATGTAGAATCCTTAGGCGGTATCGTTTCTGTATCCAGTACCTACGGTGAAGGAACTACGATTTCCATGAAGATCCCGCTGACTCTGGCTATTGTAGATGGAATGAAAGTAACGGTAGGTGATTCTATTTTTACTATACCTATCGCCAATATCCGTCAGTCCTTTAAGGTGAAAGCGGATCAGGTGATCAAAGATGAATATGGCAATGAAATGGTAGAACGTGTTGACCATTTTTATCCTATCGTCCGCCTTCATTCCTTCTATCACCTTCCAACTGAGGTTACCCAGATGGAAGACGGTATCCTTTTATGGGTGGAAGCAAATGACCGTTCTTACTGCCTGTTTGTAGATGATCTGATCGGCGAGCAGCAGGTGGTAGTAAAGCCGCTTCCTGCTTTTCTCAGTGAATTTAACCTGAAAGACCACGGCATCACCGGCTGTACCATTATGGGTGATGGCAATATCAGCATCATTCTGGATATCCTCAGCTTATATTCCATAGCTGTAGAGAATGCGTAAACAGGAGGTTTTAAAATGGCTGAAGTAACAGAAACAAATATCCGGACAGATGTACCGGCTGAAAACCAGTCCGTTGAACGCTGTCTTACCTTTGAGTCGGGAGACATGACTCTGTTTTTAAGTATCAATAACGTAACGGAGATCATCAATGACTGTGCGATCACTCATCTTCCACTGGTACCTGATTATATTAAAGGAATCATCAATCTGCGTGGTCAGATCCTTCCGGTAGTAGATATACGGCTCTATATGGGCAAGCCTGCTTTGGAATATAACAGTAAGACCTGCTTTATCGTTTTAAATGTAGACGATCTTCCTGTATGCATCGTTGTGGATTCTGTGCAGCAGGTGATCGATATTGATCTTCAGGATGTACGTCCGATCCCTATCAAACGCAGACAGAAGCTGTTAGATGGTATGATCACACTTGAAAATGGGACTGTGCTTATGTCTTTTGACTGCAAGTCCCTGGTCAGCGCTTAATGTACTCCCGGAATCTTTTTGTACTTGATTTTGCGAGAAGATTTTTTGTCAGCCGCAAAGGCAGGTGCAGGAAAGACTCCGAGAGTACATCCGATTCCTAAGGAGGTCATACAATGCTTACATTAAGTGACGGGGATTTTAACCGTCTTTACACTTATATCCAACAGCACTATGGCATCAATCTGAGCCACAAAAAACAGCTGATCACCAGCCGTCTTACTAATATGCTGCAGCAGAAAGGGTTTCATAGTTTTACAGAATACATAGATGAGATCATCTCAGGTAAAGATCCTGAGATGGTTTCTGTTATGTTAAACAAGCTGACTACCAACTATACCTATTTTATGCGGGAAAAAGAACATTTTGACTTTCTCCAGAAGCAGATTCTTCCTGAGCTTGCAAACAAGCATTCCCGGGACCGTTCTATTGCGATCTGGAGTGCCGGCTGCTCCTCCGGTGAAGAACCTTATAACATTTCTATGTATCTGAAAGAATATTTTTCCGCTATTCCCGGAAGCTGGGATACCCGTATCCTTGCTACGGACATTTCCCAGCGTGTTCTGGATTCTGCCATGGATCCCAGATATTCCCTTGAAAGCTTAAAAGAGCTTCCGCCTTCCTGGCAGGAACGCTATTTTGTTCCCATAGGAGATAAAACCTATACTGTTTCAGATGCTTTAAGGAAAAATGTGATCTTTCGTTCCTTTAACCTGATGGATCCCATCCATTTCCGCAAAAAGTTTGACCTGATCTTCTGCAGAAACGTGATGATCTATTTTGACCGTCCTACGAAGGCGGCACTGGTAAGGCGCTTTTATGATGCTACCGCTCCGGGAGGCTACTTATTTATCGGACATTCTGAAAGCCTGGATAAGGAAAGCTGCCCGTTTTCCTATATTGAACCGGCTATTTACCGAAAGATCTGATCCCGTAGGTTATCTCATACGTTGTTACAGCTATCTTATTAAGGAGGCATTATGATCATGGATCATAAATTAAAATTAATGGTAGTGGATGATTCACCCTTGTTCCGCACCTGGCTGATCCATTCTCTCTCTGCGGATGACCGTTTCCAGGTTGTAGGATATGCAGTAAATGCCCTTGACGCCCAGGAAAAGATCCCGCTGCTGCAGCCGGATATGCTTACCCTGGATATTGAAATGCCGGGAATGTCCGGCATTGATTTTTTAAAGCAGCTGCTTCCCGTCCACCCTATCCCGGTGATCCTGGTATCTTCCCTGAACCTGAGGGTTTTTGATGCCCTGGAAGCCGGAGCTGTGGATTTTGTACGGAAACCGGATGAAGCCAATGGACTGTCTAAAGAGATCTTTCTTTCTATGCTCCGTTCCAAGCTTCTGGTGGCTGCTGCTTCCCATGTACACCTCCCATCCGTTCCTGCCAGTCCACAGGCAGCAAAAAAACGGATAGTCTCTCCTTTAACTGCGGCAGGTAATCCTTTTCTTAACAGACCAAAGACTTCTGCGGCAGCTTCCCAGGAAACCGTGATCGCTATCGGGGCATCTACCGGAGGTACAGAAGCCATTCTCGAGGTAGTAAAGAATTTTCCTGCAGATACTCCCGGAGTTGTTATCACCCAGCACATGCCTGCCGGTTTTACAGCCATGTATGCAGACCGTTTAAACAGGATCTGCAAAATGGAAGTACGGGAGGCGAAAAATGGGGACCGGATCCGCAAAGGTCTCATGCTTTTAGCTCCCGGAGGTCTGCAGATGCGTGTGGTACCTCTTGGAAACTCCTATGCAGTCAGTGTACAGGAAGGAGAAAAGGTAAACGGACACAGACCTTCCGTGGATGTGCTTTTTGACTCAGTTGCATTACATGTGCGGGAACACGCCATCGGCGTTCTTCTCACAGGAATGGGAGCAGATGGAGCTGCCGGTCTTTTGCGCATGCGCAAAAACGGCGCCTATACGATTGGTCAGGACAAAAACAGCTGTGTTGTATACGGCATGCCTATGGAGGCACATAAGATCGGCGCCGTATGCCAGCAGTGTCCTTTAAATACCATTGGTCAGACTGTCCTGGCCCGTGTATCCCTTCGTTAACGGATAAGAAATAAATGGATAAAAAATGAAAGATAGAACTTTAAAGAACCAAAAGAAACATATAAATAAAACCTTGAAACAGTTCCGGCTTGCGAAAAGGCTGATCCAGCTTTCCATTACCGGTACAGTTTCAGTGATCACTGCCAGCCTGAGCTTTTATTTTTGCCCAGGCTTTTCTTCCCAGGTCATAAAAGACGCACGATCCGCTATTTCCTTTGTACAGACTGCCAGTGGCCAGAAATTTCATGAACTGGAAGACTTTCTTAAAAAGCAGACCCAGCCAGAACCAAAAATCCAAAGACAAACAGAGCTTTCAGAGGATACTTCCAGGACACAGGGAATCCCAGATACATCTTCTGTGACTGCAAATACATCTCCTGTGATCCTTGGAAAAGCAGAAAACCTGCATATGGAGGCTCAGACGGGATCAGATGGCAATTCTTATGATGCTGCCATCCTGGATACCAGTATGGGACCGATGTACTACTATAATCAGGGAGATACCCGCTGGAGCAGTTATCTCTACGGCGGTTCAGATCCCATGCAGCAGTATGGATGTGGTCCTACTGCTGCAGCCATGCTCATCTCCAGCTTCACAAATGACGGAGAAGCCATTACCCCGGTAACGATCGCAGACTGGTCTTCTGCCAATGGCTATTATGCCCCCCAGAGCGGCTCCTATCACAGTCTGATCCCATCTGTCCTTACTGCATATGGCTTTCAGGTGGAATCTGTAACAGACCATTCTCCCCAGAATGCAGCTTCCCTTCTTTCTTCCGGTCATATCCTGGTCGCCCTTATGGGTAAGGGAAGCCTGACGCAAAACGGTCACTTTGTCCTGATCACAAAGCTCCTTCCTGACGGAAATGTTTCTATCGCAGATCCTAACAGCTTTGCTAACAGCACCTGTGAATGGGAACTTCCTCTTCTTATGGGAGAGTTGAAAAAAGTCTATGACAGCGGCGCCCCGCTCTGGGCCGTTTCCATGGCTGCATCAAACTCTTCCCTCTCCTGAGGAAGGAGGATTCCCCTGAACATCCTCTCCAGATCCTTTCTGCCCATTGCCATAGCCACCCGCAGAAGGATCACCTTGTCTTTTATATCAGAATAATCATAAATCTTTCCTAAAAACTGGACTACCTCTTCTGCGCTGACATTGCTCTCTGTAAAACAGTTGATCAGAGTCAGCAGCGCATTCATATCTTTGTGGTCAGTATTTAGTACGATCACACAATAGCGGACCGCTTTCTGGTAATCTCCCAGCCTTCTGCAGCCTTCTCCCAGACACTCATACATCTGGATCAGCATAGAGGTGGTAATGATCCCCCTGTTCACTGTTCCATAGGTTTCCAGCTTTGCTATAGCCAGTTCATACATCTGTACCGCTTTTTCATATTGCCCCTTTCTCCAGTACCAGTCCCCCATAACACAGTCAAAATCAGGCTCTTTCGGAAGCTTTTCCACTGCTTCTTTGTAAATAGCTTCCACCTCAGCTTCCGGTGCCTTCAGGCACCGGGAGACCCTTAACAGGTTTGTATAGGTATAAGAACTTCGCTGATCATATACCTCCAGTTTTTCCGGCATGGCTGCCACCGCCTTTTTGTATGCATCCCTTGCTTCTTCATTTTTTCCGTCTGAAGAATAGGTATCTCCCAGATATCCAAGATAATCACAATTTTCAGGATCCTGCTTCAGGATCTCCAGGATAATGTTCAGATTCCTTTCAAATTTGGACTTATCCTTCTTCTCCTGTTCCTGGTAACCGGTATGGAGGAAAGCCAGCTGCTTTGTAGCATCGGTCAGATGCAATCCGGATCTTCCTTTTCTGACCAGGTGTTCATGTATTTTTCCTACATAGCGCAGGTCCGGCCGGTTTACAAAAAAGCGGATCATAGTGCCGCCGCTTGTGATATGGTTGTTTTCATCCAGATCTACGATCCCTGTAAGAAGACCATCTACATCTTCTCCCACATATTCCAATATCTCCGGTATCTTCTTTGCATCCTCCGGAGTAAAGCTTTCATCCGCGTCAAGAAAGGCGATCCAGTCTCCTTTTGCCTGGTCAATGGCAAAATTTTTGGCAGCAGCAAAATCATTGATCCATGGAAAGAAAAATATCTTTGCCCCCATTTCCCTGGCAATCTCTACGGTACGGTCACTGCTTCCTGTATCTACCACGATCTGTTCACACATGATATCCTTCCCCCATGAAAGAGCGCGTCGGATATTTTTTTCTTCATTTTTTACGATCATACACTGTGATATGGTTTTTTTCATCATCTGTTACCTTCTTTTTAAGTTCTAAAGGACATATCTAAAAAAGAGGATCTGCACAAAGCAGATCCCCTAAAAGATGCAGAATCAATTTCAAGATTACTGCAGCATGCTTAATACACCCTGAGGCATAGCGTTGGACTGGGAAAGCATAGACTGAGCAGCCTGTAAAAGAATGTTGTTCTTTGTATAAGCTGTGATCTCATCTGCCATATCAGTATCACGGATACGGCTTTCCGCTGATGTAATATTTTCAGAAGTTACCTTCAGGTTGTTTACCGTATGCTCCAGACGGTTCTGGGCAGCACCAAGGGTCGCACGGTAAGTAGATACTTTCTCAATTGCAGCATCTACAGATGCCATTGCCTTGAATGCATTCGTTGTAGAATCAACGTTGATCTGATCAATAGTTAATGCTTTCGCTGTCATAGTCATCTGTGCAACAGTCATTGCGTTGGCTGTAGCTGCAGAAGCACCGATGAAGAAAGTCAGGTTCGTATTCTTAGCCTTAGGATTTAAAGGTTTCTCACCGTTGAACTCTGTAGTAGTAGCGATACGGGTAATTTCTTTATTCAGTGCATCAATCTCAGCCTTGATGTTATTTCTTGCAGTTGTGGTATAAGTACCATTTGCTGCCTGGGTAGTCAGAGTCTTCATACGCTGAAGCATGGAGTGGGTCTCTGTCATAGCACCTTCTGCTGTCTGGATCAGACCGATCGCATCGTTTGCGTTGTTTACAGCCTGGTTTAAACCATTGATCTGGGAACGCATTGTCTCGGAAATAGCCAGACCTGCTGCATCATCGCCTGCACGGTTGATCTTGTAACCGGAAGACAGCTTCTCTAAGTTTTTGCTCAGTGCACTCTGGTTGGTACTTAAGTTTCTGTAAGAATTGATCGCTGCAATATTATGCTGAATTACCATAATGAATTCCTCCTTTTATAAAAGAAAATATGGCAGTGGACTCCTTTCCTCTGTCTTCTACTGTCCCAAGGGCCCTTTCTGGAACAGCAGAATTTTCTTTTCATATATATATATCGTCTTATGTTAAAAAAACATAAGCCTGTTTTTCATTATTTCTTTCATTTTTATTTTAAAAGTTCAAGTATGGTCTGAGGGAGATTATTTGCATTTGTAAGCATCATATTAGAGGACTGTAGGACGATGTTACTGCTGGTATATTTTGTGATCTCCTCTGCCATATTGGTATCACGGATCTGGCTCTCTGCCGCCTGCATGTTTTCACTTGTAACGCTTAAATTATTGTGGGTGTGATCCAGATGCATATAAGCAGCTCCAAAGGATGCCCTGACCTTAGAAACAGCCTCTATCGCGTTTTCAATGTATCCCACAGATTCTTGTCCCTTTTCTACAGTGGAAAAATTTGTCCGATCCAGCTGTAGTTCCTTGCTTCCTATATAATAGCGTTCTACATCCAGAACTTCTCCATCCTGAGCAGAACCGCCGATCTGGAGCGGGATCGTATCGTCCAGCTCTGGCGGCTGCCAGCCCGGTGTAATTGCATTGGCATCTGCCCTGGAAAACAGGGAGATTTCTCCAAATTTAGTGGTAGAACCAATCCTGTCAATCTCCTCAAGGATCTGGTCTTTTTCCATGTTCAAGGTTTCCCTGTTGGATTGATCGTAAGTTCCATTTGCAGATTTTAAAGCCAGAGTCTTCAGTCTCTGGAGCATGGAATGGACCTCTGTCAAAGCGCCATCTCCTACATTGGTAAGTCCGATGCCGTCATCAATGTTTCTCATCGCCTGGTTCAGGCTGTTGATCCTGCTGCGCATACCTTCCGAGATCGCCAGTCCAGCTGCATCATCTCCTGCACGGACGATCCTAAAGCCGGAAGACAGCTTTTCAAGGGACTTTTTCAGCTTTCCTGTTTCGATCCCCTGATTTCTGGCAGCATTTATGGATGCTATGTTATTCTGCACCTGCATGATGTTTCACCTTCCTTAAATAACCATTTGTTTTTATTATCGGCAAAATGCCTAACTTTATTGATACCAGGGTCAAAAGGCCGGAATTGCGGGAGTGCAAAGCACGCAGCAATCCGGTATCTGTCTGTCAGATCAGCGTACCCGTATCCTTACCCATATTCATCATCATCTGAAGACGGAGAATCTGCACCATATTAGACCAGTCTTCCCCGGAAAGGTTCTCTCCCTTTCCTGCTGCCAGAAGTGTACCAAGGCTGCCGGCACCGGACAGACCTGTATTTCCCGCAAAGCTGCCTAAAAGACTGCCTGCTGTCAGACCGCTTCCTGTAAGGCCACTTCCTATAAGGCTGCTCACTGCTGTACTGCCGGATGTTTTCCCATATGTTCCGGTACTCACCGTACGTCCTGCCAGGATCGTATTGTTTCCCGTATAATCCGCCATGATCTTTTTTACATAATTCTGGGTTTCTTTATATGGTGGGATGCCTCCGTATTTGGTCACACTGTTCGGACCTGCGTTATAAGCTGCCAGTGCAAGGCTTACGTCTCCTCCGAACCGGTCCAGATTTTGTTTTAAGTATTTTGCCCCTCCAAGGATATTTTGTCTGGCATTGTAAGGATCGCTTACTCCAAGAGAACGGGCTGTTCCCGGCATCAGCTGCATCACGCCCATAGCCCCTGCTTTGGATACAGCCTTTGGATTAAACCCCGACTCTGCCTTTGCCACCGCCCTGAGAAGTTTAGAAGGGATCTGATATAAAGCAGAAGCTTCTTCGAAAATAGAATCCATATCTTCTTTTATGGCATTCAGCCCATTTTTCAGTATCCCCTGAAATTCCTGGATCGGTGTTGTCTTCTGTGTCTGATCCGCTGCCTGTGCAGCTAACTTTCCCCCATCTCCTGTTATCGGTGCTAAACTCATATTTCTTACTCCTTTCGGCCTGCGCCGTCTGCTCCCAGGTACCAGCCGTCCTGAGAACGGTTTACTGCCATAGATCCATCGTTATTTAAATAATACCAGATATTTTTATCATACAGCCAGCCGGTCTTCATATCCCCATCCGGGTTTAAGTAATACCATTTTCCGTTTCCTGTGTTCACCCAGCCGGTCTTCATATATCCATTTCCGTCGAAATAATACCATTTTCCACCATACTGGAACCAGCCCCTGGTACGGTTTCCTTCAGCATTAAAGTAATACCATATACCTCCCACCAGCTTCCAGGTATTGACTGCCAGAGTCCCATCCGGCATAACAAAGTTGTCTCCCTTTAGAGAACCTGCTACGCCTGGACCAGTACCGCATGCTGCATGTTCTTTTTCTTTCTCCTCTTCCGCACTGTCATCTATATCCTGTTCCTGTGATGTAATAAATTCCCCTTCTTTTAAGTATTTTTTCTGTTCTGCCGTAACCGGAACCGCTTTTACCTGATAATAGTAGATCTTGTCCGGATCTGTCATGTACTCCTTTAAGCTGACAGAGTTACCTGTAACTGTCATCCGTTTCACCACTTTATCATTTCCATATAAAGTCAGGGTATAGCCCGGAGCATAGTCTACCTTCTTCCACACTGCCTTTTCTGAGTCATGTGAGCTCCAGCCTGCTAAAGCTGTGTCACCCAGAACAGTGACCGGCGTATAGTTCACTTTTACCTGCATGGAGGTATTATCCAGGGCTTTCGCCGATACAAAATCAGCCCCGGTCACACGGCATTTGGATCGTCCAAGGGACACAGGGAAATACTTTCCCTGTGCAGCATCCACAGTGATCTCCATCCGTACCTTTTTACCAGGTTTCCAGTTTTCATATTCTGTTTTGTAATAAATATCCCCAATGGATACCCCTGATCCGCTGATGGTGATCTGGGGCTGTGGTATTTCCTCCGGATCTCCAAAAGTGGTGTCAAATTTAATACTCATGGTCTCGATGATGCTGCTCTCTGCCCCATAAGCTGTATACATATGAAAGATTCCCCCTGGCACAGACTGTAAGCTTCCTGTGCTAAGCAGCAGTCCTGTTCCGGCACAAAGGAGTATTTTTCTGATCATTTTCATTTCCATTCCTCACATATCTTTACCTGTACCAGATCCCGTCCCCATTAACATAAAATCCATTGATATACTGGTTTTTTGCCATTTCACCTGAATCCGGCCAAAAATAATACCAATTCCCGTCAACCTGATACCAGCCGGCAGCCATAACTCCGTCAGCATCCAGGAAATAAGTTTTCCCTTCCCGGATCAGCCAGCCGGTAAACATGACTCCCTGAAGGCTGTTGTCAAGTGTGTTTAAGTAATACCAGGAACCATTCTGTTCCAGCCAGCCGGTATATAAGGAGCCGTCTTCCCTGAAAAAGTAATAATCCGCCCCTATGATCTTCCAGCCTCCATAAGCCATGGTTCCCTGTGTATGCCCATTTTCCGTTAATGGCCAGAAGTAATACCACTGTCCATTGATCTTTGCCCATCCGGTTGCCATTTCCCCGGTACCATACAGGTAATACCAGTCATTTTCCATCTTCTGCCAGCCGGTGAGCATCGTGCCATTGACATCAAAATAATACCAGTATCCGTTGACCGACTGCCATGTACCCCGGCATATAGAGCCATCCGGAAATCTGTAATTCCATATATTGCCTTTTTTTACCCAGCCTACTTTATCTGTGGTTCCGCGCTTTGCAGAAGGATTTTTTGATTGCTGTCCTTTACCATCTGATACATACCGGTCTGTAATGGAAAGCTCCCCGGATTCTATCCATTCGCTTTTTCCACCATATTTTTTTTGGGAATCCGTTCCCGGTACTGTGCGTACCTTAAAGGTATACTCTCCTGTTTTTGTCATATATGGATAAAAATTATACTGAACCGCACTGGTCTGGGAGACGCTGTAAACTTTCGTTTTTCCTCTGTAAAGCTGCACTTCGTAATAACCGGATGTGTTATCCGGCTTTTCCCATTTCGCCTGTCCCAGGCTTTTTTCATTCCACCAGGCATCTTCCGGAGCAGCATAGTCTCCTTTGATCCCTTTTACCCGCAGGGTAACTACCAGTTCATCTCCATCTCGTCTGGCAGACACAAATGTGCCCCCACTGATCTTTACATTCGCTTTTTTATAGCTGGAAACAAAATAATCTTCACTGACATCTTCCGGTTCCAGGGTGACTTTCATCTGAGGCTCTTCAGCAGCTTTCAGTTCATTGGAGCTTTTATCCGTCCATTCGGCCTCGGAAACGCTGTATTTACCTCCACTTGCATCTACTGCCACTTCTCCATCTGAAACCGTGGTCGTTTCCAGTTTTATATCCGGAAGCTTGCTGCCTACTTCCAGCTTGGATGTAACACGGATATTTACTGTTTTAATCTCTTTTGCTGCTGCAAAAGCATCTATCTTTCCCCATTGGAACAGCAAGACTCCCGAAAGAAGGAGCAGAAACATTTCCCGTCCGTGTCTGGATCTTCTGTCAGGTATTTTCGACTTTTTCTTCATTTTCTTTTTCCTCCGGTGACGGCACATATCCTAAAAAGTAAATATAGATCTCTATGATCGCCTGATATAATTCTTCCGGCACAGCCGCTCCCAGCTGTAATCTGCTTAAAAGAGTTGCAAGAGAATCATCCTCATAAACCGGAACCCCTGACTTTCTGGCTGCTTCCGTGATCTTTTCTGCCATATATCCCATTCCGGAAGCAACGATTACCGGGGCAGTGTCCTTTTCCGGCGAATATTGAAGCGCAACTGCCTTTTGCTCTAATAACCGCTCAAACGCTGACATTAATACCATTCTCCTTTTTTCTTATCTTTGGAAAAACATCCAGCAGACGGTAATGAGCTTTCCGTTCCTGCACCTGCATCATTTTCACGCGCATCCCGTTTCTGGTACATATTTCCTGAAGCTTTGCCTGTATCTCTCCGGCTCCGGCAGAAAGATTTTTAGGAACTCCCAGCTCCATGGATATTTTATGATCCTGGAGATCTGCCAGAAGTTGGAAATCTCCCAATCCCCTGATCTCAAAGTCCACCAGAAGGCGTATTTTCCTGCCTCCATCTTTTTCTTCTTCTTTTTTCTCTGCATCCGGATCGATCCAAAATTCAGATACTGCCTCTTTTCCCTGATATTGAAAAGGAAGGACAAAATGATTAACAGACATATATACGCTTTCGTTTACCAGCATCCCTCGCATCAGCTGATAAAAATCCTGTACATGTTCCAGCCCGGCTTCTCCTTTGGCCCCTCTTTCCACAAGTGAGCCAAAAATATCTCCATAAATATTTCCTTTTTTTCCTTTTGAACCGGTAAGTACAGCATACAGTTCTTCAGGCTCTGTTTCAAAAAAACGTTTAAAATCCCTATTAGCTGCCATTTGTTCAAAAAGGCTTCTGAGAAGGGCACTGCTTCCGTTTTCATAACGTGCCCCATAAAGGATCAGCTGGATCACGCTGCTTCTTACATTGCCATAATCATGGGTACGGGAAATATATCTTGAAAGAAAGGGGACCAGCTTCTGAAACAGAACCTGGGAATTTTCCTTTGTTTCCCCATTTTCTGCCTTCCAGTCCAGCTGATCCAGAATTGATGCGTATTCCTGTCTTGCAGAGGTGTAAAGCATTCCTTTTATTTCATCTGTCAGTTCCTGCATCTGTTCTAAAAGATGCTCACCGCTGGAATAATTGTTGAATACCTGAAGGAATTTGAGGGCTGTTTCCTGCAGGCCTCTGTTTCCTTCCTGCTGCAAAAGAGTTCTCAGGTTTTCAAAGAAAGTACCGGAAAATTTAGTCTGTCCCTGCATTTTTAAAAAATCCAGCAGCTGGCCAGAATCTTCAAAACTGGCAGAATCCAGCAGCTGCTGCACCATTTTACCCAGACCTTCATCACCTTTAGCGATAACGGCTCCATCCCGGAACAGGATCCGGCCCAGGGAATCCTTTATTTCATTTTCCTGCCCCAGCTTCTGAAGAAAGTCAGTATAATTTCCATTATAATTGCGAACGCTGAAGCCACTTTCATTTTCCTGGTCACCAGCGGTACCGCTTTTCTGTCCATCTGCCCGCACTACACGAGATGGGTCAGAAGGATTCTGGATCTGGGAACTGTTCAGGGCGCTTTGCTGCTCCTGGCCTGTGTGGAGATTTCTATTATCTATATATGTAGAAGGATCTGTTACCTGTAATATATTAGACATGTTTTATCCCTTTTCTTTTTGATTCTATATATTATGATGTTGGGGTCAAAAGATTTTGACCCCTCTGATACCGAATTACCCTGCATGCTTCCATATGTATATTTAATCGGCGTTTTCCCGTTTTTTATAATTATTATTTTTCTTATATTTTCAAGAAAAAAGGCGATAATTTACATAGATATAGATTCAGTAAGCATGTGAAAATCACAGGATACTTTTGTGGTCCTGCCGTTTTATTTTAAGGTGAGGAGTAATTGTATGAAAATTCAAAATTTTATCCAGGAGCAAATACACATGGAACATGTATCAATGAGACAAAGCAATATTGCTTTGTCTGATAATATTTCTGCAAAACCGGCTGATCTTGACCGAGCCAGTTTTGAATACACCGAAGGTATTTCGGCTGATGAAACACTTTTCGCACGCTCTCTGGCTCACAGCATTACAGAAGATGTCTGCCGCGAGAAAGGCGTTTCCGTTGAAAAGGTTGCCCAACTGAAAAAACAGGTTGAGGAAGGAACCTACGAACCGGATCCCATGGCCATTGCAAGGGCCATGTATAATCTATGAGGGCGCCTGAAAGCCTGATCCCGGTATTAGAACAGCTGTGTACTGTATTAGAACAGCTATGCCGGGTTGAGGCTGATAAACTAACCGTTGTTTCAGCTGATCATCCTGACCAGCTGGAATCTCTTTTAAATGATGAAAACATGCTTTTACTGCAGCTGCGCGGACTAGATAAAAAACGAAGTGATCTTCTTCGCAGGTCGGGTCTTGAGGGGCTTACTTTCCGCCAGATTTTGATGCAGGAGGACAGCGAGGAGGCTGTGGCACTTCTCTCTCCGATCTTGGAACGGTTATCCATCCAGGCTGAAAAGCTGAAAAAAGTAAAAGGTGGCACAGACCGTCTGATCCGGATCCGCATGAAGCAGTTAGAACAGCGCCTTGCCGGTGCGAAGCAGAGCGATCCTCATGTTTATGACAAATATGTCTGATAAAACTGTGGGGACTGCAGGATATTTATATTTCGGAGGTAATAATACTTTATGGTAAGAGCAACTTTTTCTGGTTTTAATACCGCTCTGTCCGCTCTCCAGGCCAACCAGAAACGTCTGGATATTACAGGACAGAATTTGTCAAATATGAATACTGCCGGATATACCAGGCAGCAGTTAGAGGCATCCAGCCTTAATTATACGAATCCTGTTTCCCATTATTCTAATGGGAATGAAACTGCAGTAGGCTTTGGGGTAAGCATGGACCGGGTCTCACAGATCAGAGATCCTTATCTGGATATCCAATACCGCAGCCAGTCTGCTGACTGCAGCTATACCAATCGTTTACAGACTGCCCTTAATTCTCTGTCAAAGGTACTGGACGAAACAACCATTTCCGGCATCCGTCAGGCATTTGATGATATCCAGTCTACCCTTACAAGCATGCAGGATCCTGCAAAGGTATCCGATCCCATCTATGAAAGTGAGCTGCGAACTAAAATGCAGTCTGTATGTAATCTTTTTAACCAGGCATCCAGACAGATCACACAGGCCGAACAGAATGAATTTCAAAGGCTCACAGGGGAAGGCAGCAGTGAACAGGGCGATGTACAGAAGATCAATGACATCCTCCGCCAGATCGGCGACCTGAACGTGCAGATCAAACGTAACCAGGTTGCCGGTCATCCTTCCCTGGAACTCCAGGATGAACGAAATCTTCTTCTGGATGAGCTTTCCGGTTATATTCCTGTTGAAACAAGATATTACAAGGATGATGCCCATTCCGGGAATAACGCCTATGACTATGATGCAAATGGTGCTGTGATCGGCAAGAAGGATTGGCCTGATGACCTGGAAGTGAGCATGAATTATATTGATGCCCAGGGAAAGAGCCAGAAGCTGATCCTGGTAAATGGATCTGACCTTGGTACTGACGGTCTCACAAAAAACTACGGTCAGTTAAGTATGTTAAAAGGCGATCACCAGACAGCTGCTTCTGTTTCTGATCCTGCAAACATTTCCATCAAGTTTGAAAAAGCCCCCAGCTATCAAGGGAATGGACAGGCAGCTGCAGATGTATACGCAGAGTTAAAAGGGATCCATTTTGAAGGCGGCTCTCTTCAGGCAAGCCTGGATATGCTCCAGAAAACAGGTACCGGCACTGTGATAAATGGATCTACTGCTGTGGATGATGTCCGTGGATACCAGTATTACTCAGGAAAACTGGATCAGTTAGCTGACACTTTCGCAAAATCCATGAATGCCAGCAACAATGGCAACAACCACAAGGATCAGAATCTTTTATCTAATTCCACCGATGACTCAACAAATGGTATAACAGCCGGAAATATCGGTATCAGCAAAGGCTGGACCAGTGGAACGATCCATATTTCTACAGACGGCACCAACCGCACAGATACAATCCTTGATATGATCGCAGCTATGAAGGATACCAAGAAATTGAACGGGAAAACATTTGCTGATTATATGAATAACCTTTCCACCCAGCTGGCATCTGATTCCAGCTCCAACCAGACTGCATTAAAGACGGGCACAACTGTTTTAAACAGTATCCAGGACTCCAGAGACTCTCTTTCCGGTGTCAGCCTGGATGAAGAAGCAACCAATATGATGGCCTACGTTTCAGCCTATAATGCTGCTTCCCGTCTGATGACTGCCCTTGATGAAGTGTTGAATACCCTGATCAGTAATACTGGTGCATAAATATAAGGAGGATTAATAAATTATGAGAGTTGTACGTTCATCTGTTTACCGCAGGTATACTTCTTCTTTAAATGATCTTCAAAGCAATCTGAATAAAAGCATGAACAAGGTTTCTACCGGCGCTGCTTATGAAACAGCTGCTGATAATCCTCTTGCTTATTACCAGGGAAAGAAAATGGATCATTTATATCAGGATGCAAAGAGTAAAAGTTCTATTTTAGGTGATATTAAAAACCGTCTGTACCAGCAGGAGCAGGGCGCAAGGGATATCCAGAAAACTTTAAGCAACAGCAAGACTTCCATGCAGTATGTGCTGGATTCCTCCCATAACAGTTCAAAAACTTCTGTCCAGACAAAAAGAGATGCTCTTCTTCAGGATGTGCAGAGCATGGTCAGCAATCTGAACAGCCAGTATCAGGATTTCTATGTTTATGGAGGAAATGATATTACAACAGCTCCGTTTTCTTTAAGCGGAGATGGAAAAACCCTTACTTATACCCATAAGTATTCAGACGGTACCACAAAGACGGTCAATATGACCATGGCTTATGATCAAAATAACAATACTTACAGTTATCATTTAAGCGATGATGACCTGAACAACCTTGTGACAGCCATGAGAGAACAAGGCCGGGTAGATATCGGTTATGGCGATATTTCCAACCGCCAGTCTCTTTTAGATACCTATACCGGAGGACTGAATATGCTTACGGGGCTTACTTCAGATTCCTTAAATGCCATGTCTGATGCGGATGCAAAGAATGCGGTCAAAGCTGCCCTGGAAACAACTCCTGTGGCACTTCTCAGCCGTTCGGTTATGGCCTGTGATAATTATATCAATGATACTACGACCGTTGATCAATTTACAGATACTATGGGCAGTGTACTTAAAGATGCAGCTAATACAGAGCATACCATCAGCACCATTTACAGCGACCTTGGCAATAAATATTCCCTGGTAGAAACTACAAAAACCCGTCTTGATACTTTAAGCGACAACCTGACAGAGGAATACAAAGACATTCTCGGAGCTGATCCTTATGAGGCCATTACAGAAATGTTCTCTTACCAGTACTCCTATTCTGCTGCTTTAAAAATGGGGTCAAACCTGATGCAGTCATCTCTTTTTGATTTTATAAAATGATACCGGTACATTGTTTACAAAAAACAAGCAAAAAATAATTTTCAATTTTCAGGTCAGAAGAAGGTGAAAATGTATGAAACCTGTGATTGAAGCAAATTTTAAACCTTTTGAATCTGTCCGTTTCCGTCAAAATGCCAGTCTGGTTTCAAAGGACCAGCTGGCAGCAAGACAGCATCAGGCGATTTCCCAATACCGCCTGAAAGTACGTCAGGCTCAAAATTACGGGATCAGTTCTCCGGAAAGCATGACCTGTATCCAGGATATCAGACAAGCTTTTAATCTCCGGGATACTGTCCAAAGAGTACATGGCACAGCAAACGTCTCTGGATCAGGAAACAGCTTTTGTGATCCATTTTCTGGCAGCCCTGACAATAATGGGCTGTATACCCTTCAGAGAGGTGAATTTGAATTTCGTGTGGCATCTGGCAATCTGGAATACGTACCAGCCCTGGAAATGACCATCATAACCTCTTATCCAAAAGTAGAGTTTGTATATACCGGCACCCCCAATTATGTTCCACCAAAAAAAGAGCCGGATTCCCCTGCTCTTAATGTTACCATATAAAAACTGACCCCCGGAGGCTTATGCAATCATGAAGATTGATACAAAATATTACGGCGAAATTGATTATACAAAAGATGAACTGGTTGTATTTCCAGATGGTTTATTTGGTTTTTCCCAGTACCATGACTATCTTCCCCTCTCTATGGAGGAAGATGACAGTTCCCTGCTGATATTGCAGTCTGTAGACGAACCTTATGTAGCCTTTTTTCTCATCGATGCAGCAGCACTCTTTCCTTCTTATTCACCGGTTCTTCTACCAGAAGAATTATCCTTTCTGGAAGTAAATTCCAGTGATGAATTATCCTATTATGTCATATGTGCTGTAAAGAAGGATTATCTGGATGGAACCGTCAACTTGAAATGTCCTCTTGCCATTAATCCGGATACCCGCAAAGGAATCCAGGTGATCTTATCCAACGCTGACTATGATTACCGCCATACCTTACGTTCTCTTCTTGGTAAAGAGATAAAGGAACAGGACACTAAAAAAGGAGATAAATAGCCATGCTGATACTGAAACGTAAAAAAAATGACAGTATCCTGATCGGGAATGACATACGCATCACTGTACTTGACTGCGACAATGGATCTGTCAGCCTGGCTATAAATGCCCCGAAGCATATTTCTATTTTGCGGGAAGAATTGACAGAAGCAGAACGCAGCAACCTGGATGCCTTATTATCTGATACAGATTCACTGCGCTCTATTGAAAAAGGACTGAATTCTTATATGAAGAAATAGACCATAAGCTTAATGACCCGCAAACGGGTGAATACTGATAAAACGACTCTTATCTGCTATACAAAATATCATATAGCTCTTTCAGCTGCCGGCGTACGAGAGAAAAAAACTCTCTCAGACGCCGGTAAAATAATGCTCTTTTTTCCATGCGGTTTTCCCGCTCTTCTTCTTTTAATATGTCTGATCTAAGATCCAGCGCCTGTTCATCTGTTTCCGGCCCAAATTTCCCTGTCATGCCGTAGAATACATTTTTCTCCAGTATATCAAATACCTGGAGTTCTTCTTCCTCTGTCTCCATGCTGGCACATTCTTCCCGTGTTCCAAACCACATATAGCTTAAATGCAGAAGCTTCTGCGCCAGTATATTTACTTTAAATTCCTTTAGCCGGTTCTCAAGCTCCTGAAACTGGTCTTCTTCTGCTGCTTTTCTGTAAAATACATATAAGTCTGTCAGATGGCGTATCTGCAGATGTCCTGTTACATATAGGTAAGCGGACTGGATCATCAGATAGACTAGCTGGTCTATGGCATTCCATTCATAAATGTAGTTACCATTTTCTTTCAGGAAAGCACGCTGGAGCAGCTTTTCCATCCCCCTCTGGTATACCTGGGTTTTAAAAGGAAAGGTATGATAGATCTCCACAGAAAAGCGACCTGGTATACGCATCTTTTCACCCACTCCCGGATAGAGAGTATCCGTTTCGTAGCCTATATTGACCAGATAGCCTTTTGCAAAAAGATAATCTTCCGGGTCAAGAAAAAAAAGCTTCAGAGAGCTTTCCCCTGCCATTTCCTCCCTTGGATACAGCTGTCTGCGGCTGCTGGAGGAAAGGACGAGTACCGGGATTTTTTTTAATTCCAGAAGGACCAGTATCTCCCGTTCTCCTTCTGTGCAGCTTTCGTTGAATTTCAGAATATCGCTGTAGCGCTCATAAAGGCGTGTTTTCCACCGTTCCGGCATTTTTTCATTATTTCCAAGGATTGCAAGATAGATCAGGTTTGAAATTTTGTTATAATCTGCAATCCGGAACAGCCTTTCCCAGTCCAGATTTCCATGAAGCGGCTTTAAATCATCCTGGCGCATAACGGATGCAGCCATATTTACCAGTATGCGGCCTTCATAAAAGTTTTGATTTTCCATTTAACTTCACCTGTTTTTTGATATTCCTATAAATGAGCAAATACCGAAAAGTGCACAAAAATTATGACTTATTGTGCATGTAACACGGACATTGATTCGTTTAATATTCTTAATGTCTGCATGTGAAAGACTTAATAGTGCAGTTTTTCAAATTTGCTCATTTATAGGATATTCTTCTGTTAAGTCCCCCATCGATCCTGCGTATCTTATCTAAAAGCTTTTCTGTGCGGCAACGCAGATCCTCAATACGCTTCTCCAGCATTTTTTCCTGCTCTGTCTTTCCTTTAAAACAGCTTTTTACATTCTTTAATGGACCTTTAGTCAGATCTCGTAGATACCGGGCCCGAAGGCTGTTTCCCGCAGTCTGCAGGATGATCTGTTCTTCACAGTCTGCATGGCGCTGCAGCTGTTCTCCCCTCATATCTAAAAGAAGAGAAGCGGAGACTGTGTCGCCGCGCTCCACTGCCTCCGCCAGTTCTTCCGTCAGACTACAAACTTCTCTTAATATATTATATCTCCTTTGAAGATATATCAAAATTGTTTCCAAGTCTGCGCTCATATATTCTCCTTTAACCGAAAACACTTCGTTCTCTCACAATATGCTGATCGCCGGAAATCTTTCCTGCCTGGTTAAATGCATCTCTTAATTCAGAAAGTATGTGGCTGATCCTTGGAATCTCTTCTGCCCTGCGTTCCCTTCCTGCTTTAACACGGCTGATATCATAGATCAGGTACTCATAGATACGTTTCAGATCCTTGCTGATGGGATACTGCATATCCAGTATCTGTATTAAATACCGGACGATCCGTCCTGTTTTTTCGAGACATTCTTCAAAAGTCTCATATTTTTTATCCTCAAGTGCGATCTGTGCCATTTTCAGACGTTTCACTGCTTCATCATACAATAAAAGCAACAACTCCAGATTGCTCATAGAATAGATCGTACTTTCCTTGTACTGCTTAAACTTTTCATACATGCTTTCTTACCCCCATCAGCCACCTAACTGTGACAGGTAGCTGGACTGTGAATTCATCTGATTGATCAGCCTTTCCATCTGCGTAAACTGGCTGATATAACGGTCCTGCTCAGTTGACAGCTGGGACTGCAGGTTTGTGATGGTTTCCTGCATATCCTTTAATTCTTTATAAATACTGTTGTTAGTCAGGGTCAGGCTTAGTTTTTCAGATCCTGCCTCTTCAATAAGCACACCATAGGAATTTCCATTCTTGCTTGCATATCTGGTGGCATAAGTAGAAAGAGTACTGTCTATGGTGTTTACAATACCATGCGTGCCTGTGAACAGGTCTGATACCTTTTCCGGATCACTGTCCATGGCAGTTTTAAACTTTTCTTCATCAAATACGATCTTTCCACCTGCTGTGTAATCATCTGAGAAGGAAATTCCGATCTTTTCAAGATCGTCATAAGAAACACCGTTCATCATCATTGAAGAGAAAATGCCCTGGGTAGCATTGTCCAGATCTTTTAAAGCGCTGCTGTTGTACAGAATACCCTCTTTTGCCTTATCCTCCCAGTTTTTAATGGAATTTTCATTCATTTCATTTTTCTGGTCATCTGTCAGAGGCTTATAATTACTGTCCGGCTTGGTTGTTGCCTGGGTGCGGACCTCATCGATCATGGCATTATAAGCTTCAATGAATTTCTTTACAGTCTCTGTCACCTTTTCTGTATCTGCTGAAGCAGTAAAGCTGACACCGCCTTCTGCTGTTGCAGAGCCTGTATTAAATGTATTCGTGGCTCTAATATCCAGACCGTCAATGGAGAAGGTATTGCTGCTGCTGGTAATGGTGGTCTGTACCCCATTATAGAGAATACTCATCTCACCATCTGTGCCATCTTGGCTTACCCCGCCGAAAATGAGATTTGCTGCATCAGTAGTATCTTTTGGATCTGCACCAAGGGTGATCTTACGGCCCTCACCTTTTTCATTGGAAGAAAGAACAAATTTATTTTCACTGCCCAGATAGGTGGCAGTTACTCCCGCATCTTTATTATTATTGATCGCAGTAAGCAGTCCGTCTACTGTGGTATCTGCAGTAATATTATCTATTTTTGCACCATTGACTGTAAAGTTTTTTAATGCGTCGTTTAATTTCTCTTTTGTATCGTATTTTCCCAGTCCCAGTTTGACCCTGTTCTCCCACAGGCTGCTTCCTGTACTGATCTTGTTTGACTGGGTAGATGTGATACCCAGAGCATTCTGGAGTTCCTTTGAGTCTGCGGATATCTGTAATGTCTGTTTGTTGTCTTTTGCAGTAAACGTCAGGCTGCCATTTTGACCCTCACCTACAGTAACCTTTCCTGAACCGAAGGCTTTATCCAGCTTATTCTGTAAGCTATCCTTAAAAGCTTTAAAATCTTTTATCTCTTCCTTATCGCCGATCAGTTCAATATTCTTTGTCTGTCCGCCATAAGAAACAGAAATTGATTTTCCCTTAAGATAGTCGGAAAGGGGCTGCTTTGTTATAGCTGCAGCCTCGAATGAAGATTTATTTGAAGATGCGTTAAATTCATCAAGTGAAATGCCGTTATCTATATCATCCTGATTCATCTTGCCGGAATTAAAGCCAAGACTCTTTAAAGCAGATGATGTTTCCCTGATCACACAGCTTTTTCCTTTATCGGTAATACTGTCTGTCTGACTGATCTGGATCTGATCACCATTCAGTGTAAATTTAATGCCGCTCTTTCCATCTTTTCCGAGAAATCCCTGGGAATCAAGGGCTTCATTCAGCTGTTCTACTATCTTGTCAGAACTAGCCGTATAATCAATGGTAACTGTCTCTGTTTTTCCATTGTCCAGCTTTTTTTCATAACTGGTGGGGAACGTAAAGGTTGCTTCCGTTGTAAACTGCTTATCTGTAATACTGTAGGTTCCAAATGTCAGCTTCGTTCCGGAAAGATTGGAGGTCTTTATTTCTTTATTGCTAAAATCAGACGCGCTGATGCCGCCTAAGGTAATAGCTGAATCTGTTTTCTTTTCGCCGGAGATCAATGTGGCAGATGTTGCTAATTTGTTTACTCCCAGAACTGATACTCTGGATGCAGTGTCTGCGTTTCCTGTCGCTGATATATATTTTGTATAGTCAGGATCTCCCTGTACACTGACCTGGTTTTTTGCAAAGAAATCACTGTTTTTTAAGCTCTTTGTTGCTGAATAGCTAAGGTAATTGTCCTGAAGATCTATGATCTTATTGCTGATAGAACGATATGCATCCCGCTTCCATTCCAGTTTGGTCATAGCCTGTTTCTTGGATGTGATCTTGGATGTTGTTCTTGCTGTCATCTGTTCGATCAGTGCATCCCTGTCAATACCGGAAGCTAAACCACCAAATCCTCTTAAAGCTGTATTTCCAAGACTGCTGCTTGTTCTTGATACACTTGACATATCTGCTGCTCCTTTCAGTCATGTGATGTCGCGGAGTACATAAAATGCGCCGCTTCTGTATACTTTATCCCTGTGATCCTATAGATTCTATATACATATTTCGGCGCAGCATGAAAATTTATAAGATATGGCGTGGATGTTCTTTTACTTCCATACAGGCTCTCATGGACTGACTTAAAACAGCCACACGGAATTTATTGCGGTAAAAGGTTAACAGCATCGGGACTGTCGTATTATCTGCTACAATATATTTGGGCGGCAGCCTGGTAAGCATCAGCGCCTTCACATCTGCCTGACAGCGGCTGCAGGTACAGGTATCATTGCTTTTCAGTGCGTCAAGGATCAGTTCCGGAGTAAGGATCTCCTCCATGATATTTACGACCCGGTAACTTGGACCATCTTCCTGCTTCTGCTCTTCCTGTTGTTCCGGTTCTTTCTGTACAGGTGTCCCTGCGTTTGTTTTGGGCTGCTCTGTCTGTTCTTCTGTCTGTTCTTCCGGCTGTTCTTCCGGCTGTTCTTCCGGCTGTTCTTCCGGCTGTTCTTCCTGCTTCCCGGGCTGTTCTGCCTGCTCTTCTGTCTGTTCTTTTTCCAGCTCCTGGATCAGATTCTTCTGGATCTCTTCTGCCAGCTTTCCTTCTTCTCTTGGATCAACTACAGTCACATTAGCGGAAGGCACTCTTACCGGTTCTTCAGCAGCTGATCCTTCCTGCTGTGTTTCACCGGAAGCTGAAGAAGACGGCTGAGTTTCGCCAGAAGACGCAACTGGCGGCTGTGAACCTGTGATAAGGTTCAGCACATGTGAGGTTTTATTTGTTTTTTTTGCCATATTATTTCTCCCTGAAACCTATGATCTTTTCTACCTCATCTAAAAACTTTCCATAATCCTTTACAGCTGATGCTCTCGGACTGTACTCAAAAATACTTTCTCCATGGGCCGGTGCTTCCGCAATCGCCACTCCGGACCTTATTTTTGTGTCAAATACCCGGGTTTCCAGCTGCCCGGCCAGCTGCCCGGCCATTTCCAATACATCCCTGCAAAGACATGTTCTTGGATTAAAGCGGTTTAGCAGGATACCCATGATCTTAAGGCCGGGATTGATCTGTATGCGGACAGATTCTACTGTTTCCTTTAACTGTGACAGACCAACCAGACTGAGGATATCCGATGCCATTGGTATAATGAGATAATCAGAAACTGCATATGCATTAACTGTAAGAAGATTTAAGGCAGGGGGTGTATCGATCACAATATAGTCATAAAAATCCATTACCGGTTTTAAAACATTTTTTAAAATAGATTCTTTTTCTTCTCCCGGATTATACTCCAGACCACTGCTGCTTAATGTAATATCAGAAGGAAGGATATCGATCCCTTCTGTGCGGCTGATAGCCTTTTGTATGGATATATCTCCTTTTAATACATCCAGTATAGTAGATCCTCCTTCGGTATCCAGACCAAGGCAGAATCCAAGATTTCCCTGGGGATCCAGGTCTATACACAGAACCTTTTTACCTGCCATCGAAAATCCTGCAGCCAGCGCTGCTGATGTTGTGGTCTTTCCCACACCGCCTTTTTGATTTGAAACCGTAATGACCATTTATGTATCTCCTTTTATCCTCTTTTCTGCATACAATGACACAGGTGCCAGCCGTTTTTCTGGCACCATGATATCAGAAAAATACACTGTATTATTCGCCAAGGCGTTCCATGGATTCCTCTACCTGTTTTACCAGCTCCTGGATTTCCTGATATACAGCGGCTGACTCATTTGCCATACGGCCGATCTCATCTGCCACAACACCAAAGCCTACACCTGCTTTTCCGGCACGGCCTGCTTCAATGGCCGCATTCAGGGAAAGCATTTTTTCCATCGTGGCTGTCTGCTCCAGTCCCTTTGCCTTATACTTGATCTGTCCTACTGCATCCCGTACTTTCTTTTCCTCTTTTGCAAATGCTTCTACGCTGTCTGCATTGCTCTTCCGGTAATAAAGGGCATTAGCCCACAGATTCAGCATCTCAGCTAAAAGCTGCCCACCGGCACTTACTACTTCCTGGCTTGGGGCTGAATCATCCGGGTAATCTCCAAGGACGATACCGCCGATCACTGTACCTGCACGGAATCCTCCTACTGTAAGATCCTGGGTAAACTCTCGCAGCTCATTATGTTTTCCATTGGTATACCTGCTGTAAAAGCTGGTAAAGGAGTTTCCTCTCGTAATGTATTTTCCTTTCATATCCACTACTGCTGCTGTCATGCCTGTGACCGTTAAAAACAGATCCTGGATCCGCTGAAGTTCTTTTATATCCAGGATCTGACGGATATCCAGATTTTCTGTACTTTCATCTTTTGTAACGGTATCCATATAGGAAGTTTTCCCTGATACAGCTGATCCTGTTGCCACTTTAGAAGCTGTAACTTCATTTTTGGCTCCATTCTGGATCCACTGGGCCAGCTTGCGGTCTGTTTCCCGGATATGCTTAACCAGCACGCTTACCATATAGTTGATCTCGCCCAGGGAATTGATCGTCGGACCTTCCTGCTCCAGTTTTATAATGGCATCCCCCAGTTTCTGTTTATACCATTCATGAAATTTATGATGTTCTGTATATTCCGGATATTTTGACTGCTTCTGGAGATCCTCCTCATCTGAAAAGTGTTTCGTTACATATTCAACAAGAAATTCTCCCAGACTTGAGAGTTTTTCTCTTCCCTTTCCTTTTGAGCATGCATCCAGAAGGGTATTGACTTCGTCAAAAATCTTCCTGTGCTCACTGTCGATCAGTTCATTTCCTGTTACAAGATCCTGTGTTAATACATATTTTTCCATCCTTAGAGTCCTCCTTACTGCTGACTGTACTGTTTTTTAAAACGGGCAAGCAGTTCATCCATTACTGTGATCAGATGCCCGATCTCCGGCTTGGAAAGCTGTTCGTCTGCACCTAATTCTTTCCCCTTCTGCCTCATCTGCTCATTGATCAGGGAAGAGAAGATGATAACCGGGATCTTCTTTAAATGTTCGTCATCCTTGATCAGCTTTGTAAGCCTGTGGCCATCCATTTCCGGCATTTCGATATCTGTAATGACCAGATTGACCTTATCATACAGATCAGAATCATTATGTATTTGTGAAAGGTAATCCCATGCCTCCTGGCCATTGGAAAAATTCTTTACATTGGTAAATCCGGCCCTTTCCAGGGAATCATCGATCATTTTACTTAAAAGAATGGAATCTTCCGCGATCACAATAGGACTGTTGCAGATAGGGCGGTCTCCCATCTTATCTACATCTGTCACCTGTATAGTTGTTTCCGGTGCGATCTCTGCCACGATCTTTTCAAAATCCAGGATGATCACCAGCTCTTTTCCGCACTGGGCAATACCGGTAGCAACACTGTCATCTCCATTTGCAATGGTCTTATCTGGCTTCTGTATATCTTTCCATGAAATCCTGCTGATACCTTCGATACTGTCTACCCGGAAAGCGACCGTCATTTTATTAAAATTTGTTACGATAAACAGATCTCTTGGCCCATTTTCCCGGTCATCTCCTGTAAGATATTTTGCCAGGTTGATCACTGTGATCAGCTCATCCCTTGGTTTAAAGATGCCTTCTACTGCCGGGTTTGCATGAGGCATCGGTTTTACCTTTTCACTCATGATGATCTCCTGGACTTTTGCCACATTAATGCCATAAAATTCACCCAGAACTGTGAATTTCATTACTTCAATCTCGTTTGTTCCTGATTCTAAAAGAATCCCTTCTTTTTCATTTTTGACCATGATCTTCTCTCCTTTTTTCTGTAAACAGGCATGTCACAGATGGTGACACCACCATAAATGAAAGCCCTGGCTATAGATGGCGTTCCGGTCGTCCCACTGTACGCACGATCACATCGCCTGTTGCAAGATCTAAAAGCATGGTACGGGCATAATTTCCTCCTGTATCCTCTGCTGCGATACAGATTCCTTCCTGGGCCATGACTTTTTTTACACTTTCTGCATTTCTCTGCCCGATATTTCCAAAGCTGCTGTTTCCGCTGATCTCAAACATCTTGGCTCCCCCTGCGATCTTAACTACCATCCGGCTTTTTACCATACCGAATATTTTCAGCTTTCTGAGGGTTTCCCTGATGCCGCTGTCTGCAAATTTAAATGGATTGGAATCCTTTCCTTCAAACTGTGCCGGAAGCATGATGTGCAGAAGTGCTCCCAGACGGGTAACCGGATCATAAAAGGTTATCCCGATACAGGAACCCAAAGCATAGGTTATGATCCTTCCTTCCCCTCGTGAAAACTTCATATCACCGATTCCTACTTTTAATTCTGTGCCTCCGATCATTATGAAACTCCCAACCTCTCTAAAATATCGTTTAGAGAACGAATGTCCGGCAGCATGAGCAGCCAGTCAGAAAGTGCTTTTCCGCCGATCACAAAATCTGCATTGCAATACATCAGTTTATCTGTTTCATATCCATACTCAGCAATAGGTACCATTAAGATCCCACCCAGCATGTTGATGGTAGCACTTGGAACAGACAGTTCCACCTCTACATTTACAAGTTGTGAAAAAGCATTTATATAAGAACAGATAATGATGTTTCCTACTTCTACCAGTGCTGATCTGGCCATTTCGTCCATATCCAGAAAGGACTTATAACGGCTTCCAAGCAGTTTTTCCAATACCTCATTTGCAAAATCCAGGTCGAAAAGGAACAGCATCAACCCCTCAATATCACCTGACATTTTTACAAGGGCTGCTGCAACAAGCTCCTCCGCATCACCGATCCGGTTCATGGCATCATTGTATCCAAGGATATTCACAGATGGGATCGAGATCCGGACTTCTTTCTGCAGAAGCTTGGAAAGAGCAGTTGCTGCATGACTAGTACCGATACTGCCGATCTCCCGCATTACATCCAGAGCCTGCAGGTCCATATCTTCATATCGCTTTATTTCCATTTTTTACCTTATCCTCTCAGTGAATTGATCGTTCCCTCTATATCATCTGATGTAGTGATCATTTTTACAGCATAAGAAAAGGCTCTCTGGCATTCGATCACATGGACCATTTCTTTTGCCATATCGGTGCCTGAATTCTCCAGTGCCCCTTTTTGCAGGACCGCATCTGATTTTAAAGAAGCTTCCATTCCATCCTGTGCTTTATATTCATTATCTCCTACGCTTAAGAGACGGCTGGGGTTTGAAAATGTGTATACACTTACCTTAGGAAGGTCAGTATCATCCTCTGTGCTGTCTGTATCATCTGTATCGTAGTCATCGTCTTCTGACTCTGATTCCTCCTGCAGCTTTTCTACATCTGTTACTTCCAGCTTAAGAGGCTGCCGGTTCTGGTCCAGCACCAGCTTTCCATCTTCTGTTGTAAGATAAAATCCATCTTCACGTTCTCCCCTGTGAAAATGACCGTTTCTTGTATAGGTGATCTCACCTGATGCAGGATCCTGTATCATAAAAAATGCATTAGGCTCCATAATTGCATAATCATATTCTTTTCCGGTCTGAGTAGCACCGGCTGTACTAAAATCCGTCCAGGTACGCTCCACTCTGGCTCCTGAACCTGTCTGCAGCTCTGTCTGGGCATTTTCAGAATCATTAAGATTATAGTGGATCAGTTCAGAAAAAGCCGCTGTTTTAGGTTTAAAGCCTGTATTGTTGATATTGGCCAGGTTATTGGATACAACTGACAGTTTTTTTGTAAACTGTCCGGCTCCTGCTGCTCCTGTATAAAATGACATATTCATTTCTTTATCCTCCTTACAGCTTACCGACATCTGACACAGACTTACTCATGATCTGATCATACATTTTCAGTGACTGGGCTGCGCTTTGAAGCGCTCTCTGGGATGACATCATAGCTGTCATCTGCTCCACCATGTCTACATTGGATTTTTCCAGCATTTTCCATTGAACAGTTGTATCTGCAGGCGTTGTTTCTGCCTGTGCAGTAGAGAAAAGTCCATTATCCTCTGCATGAAGCTGCCCCTGATCTGGAAAATCCACTACTTTCAAAGTTCCATAATCCTCTATGGTAACTTCCTGGCTGCCGCTTTCTTCACCATCAGACTGATTTGTAATAGCAGCAGTAATGTGTCCTTTGGAATCAACTGTAAAGTTCTCATTTTTGATCTGGACAGGCTGTCCTTCTTTGTTTAAGACTCTTCCTGCCTGATTTAAAACCAGATATCCATCTTTATCTACTGAAAATGAACCATTCCTTGTATACCGGATGCCCTGTGATGTCTGGATGCAGAAAAAGCCATTTCCATTTAAGGCAAAGTCATAGATCCCATCTGTCTGTTCCAGACCGCCCTGGTCATAATTGGTATAAACCTGCTTTGCTGTCTTTATTTTTGAAACAGTTGCCAGCTGGGTTGGATTTTCTTTGCTATACTGTCCTGTACGATAAAGCATTTCTTCTTTGAAAGTACTGCTTACCATTGTTTCGTTTTTATATCCAGGAGTCTGGATATTCACCATATTATTGCTGATGGTATTTAAGTTCCTGCTCTGGGTCAGCATGCCTGACGCCAGATTATAAAATCCCTGATACATCTGACTTTATCCCCTTTCCATTTTTTGTTTCTATAAAATGGCGCAGCTTACGCAAGGCGATCGTGTGGATCTGGGATGCTCTGGGCTGGCTGACACCTATGACCCGGCCCACCTGTTCCATTTTCAACCCTTCCATATAATGCAGTGCCAGTGTTTTTTGCTCTTTTTCATTTAGCTGGGCTATGCCTTCTGCCAGCACCCGCATATCCTCTTCCCACAAGCATGCCTCCTCAGGCTGTACCTGGGTATCGTTGTTTGTGATCTGGAGTCCATTGGATGTATTCTGGTTTTCCAGTAAAAAATCAAGAGACTGGATATTTCTCCTGTTTTTCATGGAAATGATCCTCTGGCAGCGTTTTTTTTCTATTCCAAGATGCTTTGCCAGTTCATCAACTGTTGGTGTTCTTCCTAATTCACGCTTCATGTCCTCGCATGCAGATTCTATAATCCCCAACTGCTTGTAAAATCCCCGGGGCATCCACTCCTGTTTTCTTACATAATCCAGCATTGCTCCTCTTACCCGCGTTGTAATGTAAGTGGAAAACTTAATGTTTTTATCCGGATCATACATATCGATCCCTTTTATGATCGCCACCACACCTTCATTCACTGCATCTTCCATCTGCATGGTGGTAGAATAAAGATCATATAGTTTCGTTGCCGTGGTTCTGGCTATGTACAGATACTGCATTGTGATCTCTTTCTTTATTTCCGGATCTTTCGTTTTTTTATAAAGCGCAAATAACTCCTTCTCTGCCTTTTCCTGCTTATCTTCCATAACTTTACTCACTCCTGTTATCTGCTGTTTATATCATTTGACCGTACACTTATGATCCTTTTTTCATTGTACTTATATTTCCAATTGACTGGATCTGCACATTATTTGCGATCTCATTAAATGAAAGCACCCTGATATTAGGATAAAAGGGTTCTACCAGATGGTAAAAATGGATCCTCATAACCTGTGAAGTCAGGATCACCGGATTCTGTGATAAACCACTGAACTTTTTTATCTGCTCTGCCAGCTGCCGGATCACATGCTGGAGCATTTCCGGGTTTAATGCCAGATATAAGCCATTTTCCCCTTTTGACAAGGATGCGACCATTTCCCGTTCCAGCTGGGCATCCAGTGTGATCACTTTCATGCATCCATCTGTACAGTACATGCGGGTAATGGTACGTTTAAGAGCTGTCCTGATCTTTTCTACTGTCTGGTCCAGCTCTCTTGGAGGAAGACCTGTTTCTGAGGCTGTCTGCATCAGATTCTCTACAATGGTCTCCAGGTCGCGGATCGGGATTCCTTCTTTTAGAAGGTTTGTAAGAACTCTCTGGAAATAACTGTAGCTGATCATCTGTGGTATTGCCTCTTCCACCAGTTCAGGAGCTGTTTTTTTCAAATTTTCCGTAAGCCTTACCACTTCCTGTCTTGTAAGCAGTTCGTATGAATGCTGCCGGATGACTTCTGAAAGATGCATGAGCAATACAGACAGAGGATCAATGACCGTATAACCATATAATTCAGCCCGATCTCTGTTTTCAGGCTTGATCCACCTGCTGGGTATACCGTATGCCGGTTCAATGGCCTCAATACCTTCAATTTCTTCTTCCACCTCCTCTGGTTCCAGAGCAAGGAAATAATCAATCAGGATCTCTCCTCCTGCAACTTCTTCTCCTTTTATGCGGATACTATACTGACTTGGTCCCAGGGAAGAACTGTCCCGGAGCCGGATGGATGGGATCACAAACCCCATATCCTGGGCATATTGGCGGCGGAATATAACGATCCTGCTGATCAGCCTTCCGCCTACTGACTCATCTGCCAGAGGGATCAGACTATAACCAAACTCGATCTCCACTGGCTCCAGTGTAAGAAGGCTGTATACATTATTTACATCTTTAAAATATTCTTCCTCACTTACTTCCTCTTTTGCAGCAGCCGCCTGAGCCTGTGGGGAATCCTGAAGCTGGGTAGAAGGAGCCATTGCCATTTGTGACAATGCCTGTGGCTCTTTTTTTATCTTTCCGGAAAGATAAAATCCGCTTCCCATAAGACATGCAGCCACAACCAGAGTCCTTACTGCCGGCATTCCAGGTATCACAGCCATAACCGCCACTGCTGCACCACTAACGATCATAGCATGAGGCTGGGCCAGAAACTGCTTTGATACATCTTCATTTAAGCTGCCTTCTGAAACAGCTCTTGTAACGATCATTCCTGTTGCAGTAGAAATAAGAAGAGCCGGTATCTGGGATACCAGACCATCACCTACTGTCGCAATGGAATAGGTACTCAGCACGGCTGAGATGCTGCTGCCGGACTGTACAATACCGATGATGCTGCCGCCGATCAGATTGATGGCAGTTGTGATAAGTGACATAACTGCATCACCCTTTACGATCTTAGTCGCACCATCCATTGCGCCATAAAAATCTGCTTCTCTCTGAACCTTGGCACGCCGTTCCCTTGCCTGTGTTTCATTGATCAGGCCAGAACTAAGGTCTGCATCAATAGCCATCTGTTTTCCCGGCATGGCATCCAGATTAAATCTGGCTGCCACCTCTGCCACTCGTTCTGCACCTTTTGTGATAACAATAAACTGCATCAACACGATGATCAGGAAGATGATCAGACCTACTACTACGTTTCCTCTTAAAACGAAATCACCAAAGGCAGCAATGACACGGCCTGATGAACCTCCCTGAGAAAGGATATTTCTCGTGGTTGAAACATTGATACCCAGACGGAACAGCGTGGTAATAAGCAAAAGAGAGGGGAATATGGAGAATTCCAATGGCTCCCGAATGGTCATGGTTATTACCAGGATCATCATGGAAAGGGACATATTCAATATGATCGCCACATCCACCAGTCCCGCCGGAAGGGGAATGATCAAAAGCAATATGATCGTGATCACAAACATAACCACTGAGTAACTCAATAACCGTTTCATTCGTCCATTAATCTCCAACTATTATTTTTTATCTTTATTTTTCCCGTTATCCTGTTTATACAGATATACCAGGATTTCTGCCACTGCCGTATAAAATTCTGAGGGGATCGGCCTGTCCAGTTCACAGGAATTGTACATAGCCCGTGCAAGTGGTTTATTTTCAATGGTATAAACATTGTTTTCTTCCCCCACCTTTACGATTCTTAACGCCAGTTCATCTAATCCCTTGGCAAGTACTACCGGAGCATTGTCATGATCAGGATCATATTTTAAAGCAATGGCCACATGGGTAGGATTTCGTATGATCACATCTGCCTGGGGAACCTTCTGCATCATCCTGCTGGATGCCATCTGACGCTGCAGGCTTTTGATCCTGTTTTTAATCTCAGGATTACCTTCTGTCTGTTTATACTCATCTTTTACTTCCTGCTTTGTCATACGAAGCTCTTTTTCGTATTCCCAGCGCTGATACAGATAATCGCCAAAGGCAATGACCATAAAGGCAATACATACACGTATCAGCAGATCAAAGATCATTTTCATCATATAAGCCGCAGATGCTGCAGGACTCATATCGATCATTGATGCCATGGGCTGCAGATCCTGCTTCAGTATGTTGTAAAGCAATACCAGCAGCAGTGTTATCTTGATGGAGTTTTTCACCAACTCTACTGCATTTTTCATGGAAAACAGACGTTTTATACCTGAAAGAGGATTAAGCCTGTTCCATTTTGGCCGGATGGATTTAAAGGATACATTAAAACGTGTTTGTACTCCATGCGCCACAATTCCAAGTAAAAGGGCTAAAAGCAACAGAGGAAGCGCACATTTTAAAAACACAGACAGTGTAACAAAAACAAGGCTGGCTGAAAGCATATCTTCTGAGGACCGGGCTGCTCCATCTATGACCCAGGTCATATAATTTTTCATCTGTCCATATATAAAAGGAAGCCATATGCGGATCCCGAAAAATATGCCAGCCAGGATCACTACGGTAGCTACATCCCTGCTTTGGAAGATATTTCCTTCTTTTCTGGCATCCCGCCGCTTTTTGGCGGTAGGCTGTTCGGTTTTCTCCTGGCCACTCTGTCCCATCTTCTATGACACTCCTTTCAGACTGGTTTCATATTGCTTAAAAGCTTCCACATCATCTGATACATATATGTAAAGATGGTATCTATATAATCTGCCATTGGCGAAAACAGTAGCAGCATCATCAAAAGCCCCATTATGATCTTTACCTGGAAATTTACCGTAAAAACATTGATCTGGGGAATGATACGCATCAGAATCCCCATTGCCAGTTCTGATACAAGCTCAATTGCTATCATTGGAAATGCAAACTGCATACCAGTAAGGATCCCCTGGCAGAATCCAGCTGTGATCACATGGACCAGCATGGGATTAAATGTCACTTTTCCAAAAGGGATCAGCTGTACCGACTGGTAAAACAATTCTAACAGCCGCAAATGACTGTTGCTGGCAAAAAAGATCAGTACCATAAATGCATAATAAATACCGGAACTGACCGTTGACTGGGTTCCATACTGGGGATCATAAACCTGAGCCATGCTAAGTCCCATTGAATAATCCATAATGGAAGAAGCAAACCGGATCGTAAGGAATGCCAGTTCCATTGCAAAGGCTAACACTGCCCCAAGAAAAAGCTCTCCCGCAAGCATTAGGATGTATTCTGCCATTGATCCCGGATATGCCATCTGGGTCTGGTCTGCAGACAGATACAGGAGCAGTGACAGGGCAAAAATAAAATATGCCCTTATTTTTACAGGAAAATTACTTTTTCCAAAAAGGGGATTGAATCCGATGGCTCCGCTCATACGCATCACTGCCATTGAAAATGTGATAAACATAGATCTTCTTTACCCCTTTGCGATCAATTCCACTATGTATTGAAAAAATTCCTGAAGCATGACCAGCATAGAACTTCCTAAAAAACCTAAAAGCACCATAATAGCCAGCAGCTTGGGGACAAATGTCATTGTCTGTTCATTGATCTGTGTGGCTGCCTGAAAAACAGCAATGACCACACCTACGATCATACTGATCAACAGAAATGGCAGCGACAGCTTCATTGCCAGCTGGAATGCTTCATACATGATATCCAGGATCTGCACTTCTGTCATATTCCCACCTCTTTCCTACCGGAAGCTTTGTACCAGACTGGAAAATAAAAGTTCCCAGCCATTTACTGTAATAAATAAAAGTAACTTAAAGGGAAGAGAGACCATAGTTGGCGGAAGCATTACCATACCCATGGACATAAGGGTGGTAGACACCACTATATCTATAAGCAGAAATGGAAGATAAATCAGAAATCCTGCAAGAAACCCTTTTTTTAATTCGCTGGTCATAAAAGCTGGTACAACAACAGTAAGAGGATATTCTTTCACATCTTTCTTAACTTCCTGTTTTGACATCTGTACAAAATGATCCAGCGTATCCTTCTCTGTATTGCGAAGCATGAATTGCTTCAGTGGATCTGCCATGCGGCTTACTGCCTCCTGCTGTGTGATCTCCCCATTTTTATAGGGCTCGTAGGCATCCGTATTGATCTGGCCTATAACCGGACTCATAATATACAGCGACAAAAAAAGTGCCATGCCTGTTAATACCATATTAGGCGGCGTCTGCTGGACTCCCATTGCATTTCTCGTAAAAGAAAGTATGATTATAATACGCATAAAGGAACTCATCATAACCACAATGGAAGGAAGCAATGCTGCAAAGGTAAGCAGCATGATAATATCCAGCGCAGGAACATTTCCTCCATTTAAGCCTGTAATCAGCTCATTCATTCGTTTTCTCCTCCTTAAACCGTTCCAGAACCTGGATCCCCGTCTGACTAGTCCCAAGCAGATATTGGTTTTCATCCAGTTTAAGAAGAATAATGTACTGATCATTTCCTACTTTTAGTTGTTCCAGTATCCGCATCTTTTCCCCTTTATTTCCATAAGGGGCGTTTTTCCCCAGGTACCGGCTTGCCTGCCATGCCAAAAACAAAATGACTACAAAAGCAAGCAGCATACCTGTTGTAGAAACAATATCTGTTATCATATTAAGGGCTCTCCGGATTGATATCCCTGGTTACAATATCGGTAATACGGATACCAAAATTATCCTCTACTACTACAATATCTCCCCTGGCAACACACTGTCCATTTACATACAGGTCTGCCTGTTCTCCTGCCATTTTGTCCAGGACTACAAGAGATCCCTGGGTAAACTCCAGAATATCCTTTACCAATTTCTTAGTGCGTCCTATTTCCACTGATATCTCCAACGGCACCTTCATGAGCATTTCCTGGTTGGCGCTTTCTTCTCCATTTTCACTTCCAGAAGATTCAAGACCAGGCGCATTGGCCGGCCGGATCAGGGCAGGTTCCCTGGATTCCTTTTTCCCTTCCTGTTCCCGTTTTTCCATATCCTGCATCAGCTGCATCATCTGCACCTGTGACTGCTGCATCTGATTCAAAAGCTGTAAAATAGCCGGATTCATATCTGCAGAAATACCAGCTGGAATCTGGGAATATACCGGCTGCGATGTAGGTGCTGGCTGCGGTGTAGATGCTGGCTGTGGGACCGGTGCTGGCTGCGGGGCCGGTGCTGGCTGCGGGGCCGGTGCTGGCTGTGGTGTTGGTGCTGGTTCTGGATCAGGCTGCGTTTTTTCTTTCTCTGCTGCCTCTTCTATTACCTTCTCTGCAGTTTCTTCTGCTGCCTTTGATCCTGACTCCTTATTTTCTGTCTGAACCTCTGCTGCTTCTTCCAGGGATATCTCAAATGGTTCCAAAAGCCTTTTGGCAAGCTTTTCCGGCATAATATTTAAAAACTCACTTTTCAGCTTTCCTTCGATCTCAAGGGTAAAGGAAATGACCACCATAGGAATTGTTTCCGGAAAATACTTGTTTTTAAAGCTTTCTGCGTCTGTGATCTCAAAAGAAACTGGTGTGGATATATTAACTGTAAATTTCAAAAATTCTGAAAGTGCCGTTGCTGAAGCACCCATCATCTGGTTCATTACCTCACAAATAGCACTTCTGTTGATCTCATCCAGTTCAAATTTATCATCTGGTACCTCTTCGCCCAGAAGGGTTCCTACTATGATGCGCACGTCATTTCTGCTGAACATCATAATATTGCTTCCTTCCAGGCCCTCTACATAAGCGATTTCTACTCCTACTGCCGGTTCCAGCTTTTTAAACTCAAACTGATCCCTTGTAAGGATCTTTACCTTTGGAGTCGTGATGTGAACGGTAGATCCCAAAAGGGTAGACATTGCTGTCGCTGATGCTCCAAGGCTGATATTCATCATCTCCCCAAGAGCATCTATTTCCATCTCATTAAAGCTGAGTGCACCCATTCTTATTTTCCTCCTGTTTTCTACTTACCGATTTCCAGTGCTTTCTGAGCCATCAGCTTAATTGCGTTTAATGCTGTTACATTTGCTTCATAAGACCGGGTCGCTGACATGCTGTCTACCGTTTCTTTCAGCACATCCACATTTGGCATAGTCACATAGCCGTCTGCATCCGCATCCGGATGATCCGGATTGTAAACTTTCTTAGCTTCTCTGTCATCTTCCACAATGCCAGAAACTCTTACTCCTGCATGACGGCTGGTTATTCCTTTTCCCCGTGCTGCATTTTCCATTGCCTGGGCAAAAGACGTATCTGAATAGCTTTCAAGAAGTACATTTTTCCTTCGGTATGGACCACCTGACTCTGTCCGCGTTGTGTCCATATTTGCTATGTTTTCTGCCGCAATATCCATCCTGACACGCTGTGCGCTCATTCCAGAAGCGCTTATATCGAATGAACCTAAAAATGCCATAACAGTTCCCTCCTTATGGATCATTTTCCTAAAATGTCATTTACAGTTTTTACAATTCTCTGTGCATCAAAAGGCTTCACCACAAAATCACGGGCACCTGATTTGATCGCATCTACAACCATGCTTTCCTGTCCCATTGCTGTACACATAACAACTTTGGCATTTGGATCACCTTCACGAATTTTTTTCAAAGCCTGAAGCCCGTCCATATTTGGCATGGTGATATCCATAATTACCATGTCCGGTTTTTCCTCACTGTATTTTTTTACTGCTTCTGCCCCATCCTGTGCCTCGATAAAATCGTTATATCCACTTGAACTGAGAGCTTTCTTGATCATCATCCTCATAAAAGCAGCATCGTCTACCAGCATTATCTTAGCCATTTCTTATTCCTCTTCTTCCTTCATTCTTATTTATACTCCCGTATTCCGGAGCGTATTTATCCTTGTTCTTTTACAGATCCGTCACTGTTATCAGGATCTTCTTCCTTCTGCGGCATTATATCCGTTTTCTTTTCTTCTATTTGTGACGCAATGCATTTTTCAATCTTCACAGCCACATTTTTCTTATAACATCCCATTTGTCCTGTAAACCAAGGCTGACGTCCTACAAAAAGTCTGACCGGACTGTCTTTTGGCTTTCCAAGATCGATCACATCTCCTACCTGGATCTGATAAAGTCCTTTCAGATCCAGCTGTACCGTGCCAAGCTGTCCTGTAATAGGCAGTTTGGAGTAACGGATATTATCCATGATCTTCTCTTTATTATCCTGATAAGAAAATCCTCTTGCCAGGTGCTTGCGGTTGTCAATACTGTGAAAGATCACCGTAAGAAGATTGCCCGGAAGGCAGATCTTTACTTTTTCCTGTGCCTGTCCAGATATGTCCACATTTAAAATGATAATGGCTACTGTTTCATCCAGACCTACATCCTGGACCATGGTTGGATTTTCTTCTACATGTTCTACGGAAAAAGCAATGCTCACATAATTTGAAAATCCATCCTTTAAAGCACCTGTCATATATTCTACAATCCGCTTGTACAAAGCACGTTCCACGTCGGAATACCGGTAATCATCCTCTACTGCTACAACATCTTCGCCCCCCAGCATATGGTTGATCAGTGTAATCACCATACCCGGAGTTACAAACAGCATCAGTGGAACACTCATTTTTTCTTCTCCTGCTATTGATGCGTCTATCATTGTCATGCAGTCGTTTTCGTGAAGGGCATTTACGTATTCGTAATACCTTCTTTCCTGTACATCCAGCACCGTTATGTCCGTCATCACGCGGAAAATACCGTTGATCTGGGAAGTAAGAATACGTGCATAATTCTCAAATACACTCCTGAGGATCTTCATTTTTTCTTTTGTGAATTTCCTCGGGCTGAAAAAGTCGTATTTAATATAGTTCTTTTCTTCTGGTGACAGAGGCTGTACAGATTCGGTTTTCTTTTCCTGTGCTGGTGCATCTGCACTCATGGATTTTAAAAGTGCATCTATCTGGCTTTGTGATAAAACATCTGCCATTCTTCCTGACCTCTCTTATTCACTGGTATTTTGCATTTCCTCCACAGACCCTGCATCTTCTGCACCTGCATCTGCTGCACCGGTATCTACCGGTGCCTCTGTATCTGCCGGTACGGTTTCACCACCCTGGGAAGAGCTTTGTGACTCTCCTACTGTTACTACTGTAGTATTCGCATATTCACCGCTCTTAAACTCTTTATAATACTCATTCAGGTCTCTTTCTTTTGCCCCATTATCTAAAAGCAAAAATTCAATCCTGCGGTTTTTTATCCTTCCTTCTTCTGTGGAATTATCTGCTATAGGGCGATATTCACCATAACTTATATCCACCAGCTTCTCCGGCTTTATTACATTCTGCTGCTGAAGATAAATACATACTTCTGCAGATCTCATCGCCGAAAGGATACGGTCTTTTCGTATAATCTGTGGATTGATCTGTGAATTATCTGTTACTTTCGCAGTGTGGGACATGATATTAACCTGTTCAATCCCACCTGCTGCAGGAGCTATGGCTTTTGCAAATGTATAGAGGACTGCCTGTCCTTCCCGTGTAAGCACGGAGCTGTTTGCACCGAAAAACACATTATTTGCAAAAGAAACATAAGTATAATCATCTCCCCTGATGACCGTAGCCTCCTTTACACCCGCCTGATTCAGGCTTTCAGCGATCGTAAGATACAGCTTATTTACATCTTCTGCCTGAAGATCTTCCTGGCCGATCTCCTGGCCTTTGCTATCCACCTCTGGGGTATCTGACATCTGGGAATTAATGGTAATATTCTCTGATCCCTGGTTCTGTATGTTTGGGATGCTTTTCACAAAAATAGTCCATTTCTGTGCGTCCAGGTTAGACATGGAATACAGCATGATAAAAAATGTAAGCAGCAATGTTACCATGTCTCCATAAGTATCCATCCAGTTGCCGCCGCTGTCTGTGGGGCGATTTTTCTTACTCATTTATCTTCCTGTTCCTTCCCCTGAGAATCTCCACCTTCTGTTTTTGCAAGGATCTTCTGCTGCTGTGACTGTTTAATCGATGCAAGAAGATGTTCCCTCAGGTATTTTGGATTTTCTCCTGCCTGTATGGCAATGATCCCTTCAATGATAGTAGAACAATACAGTTCTTCCTCATCCTGACGGATCCTCAGTTTCTTTGCGATCGGATTAAAAATAACATTTGCAAGAATACAGCCGTAAAAGGTTGTGATCAATGCTATTGACATGTCACTGCCGATAGTAGATGAACCGCCTGCATCCATATTCATTCCCTTCAGCATGTTGATCAAACCGATCAGGGTACCTATCATACCAAAGGACGGTGCATAAGATGCAGCTTTTTCATAAAGACCTGCCGCCTGGTCGTGACGGACCATCATATTATCCAGTTCTCTTTCCAGAACCAGCCTTACTTTGTCCGGATCGTTTGCATCTACGATCATCAGGACACTCTGCCTAAAGAAAGGATCCTTGATCTCCGCCGCTTTATCCTCCAACGCCAGAAGGCCGCTCTGCCTTGCTATGGTTCCCAGATCTACAAGCTGTTCGATCAATTTAGGGATATTATAGCGGTTTCCCCTTATAAGTACTGCAAAATGCTTTGGGATATCCTTTAATATCCCTAATGGATAGCTGGACAAAGTTGCTGACAGAGCCCCACCAATTACAATGACCATACTGGGGATATCAATAAAGTTACCAATCTTAGCAAAACCGATTCCGTTTACAATTAAAGCAAAACCCAGGATTATACCTAGTAATGTTGTAGGATCCACCTGCTTTTCCTCCTAAATCTGCATCTCTTTTTTTATGCTGACACATCTTTGAAAGAACCCGGCCACCTGATCTTTGATATTTTCTACACTGTCTTTTACCAGATAGTAATCTCCATTCATCATACGGATCTTTGTTTCCGGGATCTGTTCGATCAATTCAACCTGAAGCCAGTTCAGATATAAAATTTCTCCGTTAAGTCGTTCTACACAGATCATATTCCTTACCGCTTCATGTTGATCAGGTCAGACAGGATCTCATCACTGACTGTAATGATCTTTGAATTGGCCTGAAAGCCTCTCTGTGTTGTGATCATATCAGAAAATTCCTTTGCAAGATCCACATTGGAAGCCTCCAGATATCCGGTCATTAAAGAAGAGGTGCTTCCTCCTGGGATCGTAGCGGAAGCATTACCACTGTTATCGCTTTCTGCTGCCCCATAGTAAAAAGAACCCTTTTTGCTTAAGCCCTCCGGATTCTGGAAGGTGGCAATGGCAACCTTACCGATGCTGACGGTTTTTCCATCCTTATCCGGATCCGTTGACTTTACTGTACCTGAAATCTCTCCCAGACTGTTGATCTTTACATTTGTCAGCTGCAGCGGAGCATCACCAAAATCATTGCCTGTTACATCACTAGGAACCTTGATGGCTACAAGATCTCCATCAAATCTCGTTGGCTTATCTACCTCATCCGGACGGAAACCATAAACAAAATTTCCGTTGGCATCTGTAAGATATCCGTTTCCGTCAATATTGAACTGACCAACTCTGGTATAATCAAAGTCCGTTTTCTTCATATCCGCTACTGTAACCGTTTCTGTGCTCTTTGGGAATGTAATAAAGAAGCCTTCTCCGTCTACACTTGCATTAAGACCACCTACATAGGTTGGTGTAGAGGCACTCATATCCGTACTGATGGAACCCATCATGGAACCATATCCATACTGGGCTGCATTTACACCACCGGCATTCTCGCTTCCCTTTGTGGAGGTGGTGGAAGTCTGGTACATCGCCTCTTTAAAGCTGTAGCTCTGGGACTTAAAACCAAATGTATTTACGTTTGCAATATTGTTGCCGATGACGTCCAGTTTGTTCTGATGCGCCCTAAGACCTGATACTGCTGAATCCATTGCTCTTAACATATTCTTTTGCTCCTTTTTACATTTCTTCTATTTCTGTATCTTCAGATCCTGTGTCTTTCAGATCTGCATTTGCTAACTGTTCTGTGATCTTATCTGTTTTTTCAGATCCTCTGTCAGGATCTTTTTCACCTGCTTTCTCTGGAAGCTTTCCTACTCCCAGGACACTGGACATCTTATAGCTGGTATCATCACCTTCCAGACGTACCACCGGATCTCCCTGGGTAAAATCAACAGAAATTACCTTCCCATATTTCACGCCATTTGCTGCCCCGGTATCAGGATCCGTAACCGCCACAGTTACCTCCTGACCGATCAGGCTGCCTGCATATGTCTGAGTTGTAACAGCAGCTGATGTATTTAATGACTCTGTCATGGCAGTAAGTGACTGGACCATTGCCATATTTGTCATCTGGGACATCATTTCGCTGTTATCCATAGGGCTTGTCATATCCTGATTGGAAAGCTGTGCTGCTAACAGCTTGATAAAGCTGTTTACATCCATCGTGTTCTTGCTGTTGGATCCGGCACTGTAAACACCTGCCTGATACGGGTTTGCAGTGCTGCTGACTGTTATTTGATCTGCCATATCACTTTAATCCTCCTTCTAGGTCAGTCCCAGCCTTAGCTGTTGGGCAAAGCTGTCATCCTGCTTCTGGCGCTGCTCTTTTTGATCCTGCCTGCCGTTTCTGCCATGACCGGTATCCTGATCCATGTTTTGCCTGTTTTCAGTCTGTTCCGGTGTGTAAATAACAGTAGGAGTTCCTGTTTTTTCTTCCAAGATCTGTGCCAGATGCCCTGCTTCTTTGCTTAATATCTCCAGTGTTTTTGCACTGGTTGAAAAAATAGTGACCTCTGTTTTTCCTTTTTCATACTCCAGCCGGATAGTCAGCTTTCCAAGCCTTTCCGGCTCCAGGGAAAGCTCCAGCTTTCCTTTTTTTTCACTGATCTTTGTATCCAGGTAGTTTCCCAGATCCTCTGTCAATGTATCCTGGGCTGTTGGCAGCCGGTCTGCCGGTCCTGTATCAACAGCAGCTGGTTTTGCTGCTGTGCCAGCTGAACTTTCAACAGTTCCTGTATAACCGGGCGATGCCAGGGCTGTCATTTCCTTTCCGGAAATATGTTCCTTCTGGTCTGGTATTTCTTCTTCCCGGTTCATTTTGGCAGTTTGCTTTGACTGCCCGGCTTCTTCTGCCTCTCCTGATTTTTCTTTCTCTCCAGTCTGGTCCGATCTGTTCCGGAGCTTTAAGTCATCTGCATGGACAGCTGTTTCTGTGTGGGGGGATTCTGTGTGGGGGGATTCTGTCTGCTGTATGGTACTGACCGCTGCCGTCTGGTCCTCCATTCCTGTTTCCACCGTTGTCTGTACAGCCAGATCTTGTATTCCATTTATTTCATTGTTGTAAACAGCAGGCGTTTTACTATTTTCTGCTGTTATCTGTACAAAGGTCCTGTAACAGGCTTCAGAAGCATAGGCAGCTGCCAGTTCCTGCTCCTGCTCTTTTTCTCCATCCTGGCTGTTCTTTTCGTCCTGTATGTCCGTTACTTTTATTTCTGCTTTTATTTCAGCTGTTTTTTCGTTTTCTCCGGACTGCCTGCCATTAACCTGTTTTTCATTTCCCCTGTTTTTGGTTTCTTCTGGCTGTGTTTCTTTATTTTTTGTTTCCCCTGTTTCTGCTTTTTTTGTTTCGTCATCCTGGGCTGCTTTTTTCTTGTATTTTGTCAGCATCGATGCAAAATCTGACCCATTCTCCACTTTTTCTTCTGGGTTCGTACCTGACTTCACAGAATATCCTGTTTTTATCTGACTGGTATTTTCAATCCTGCTCAACCTAGATTACCTCCCTGTTTTGAGAATATCTGGCTGTTCTTGAAGCAAATTCTTCTATAAACAGCTCCTGTGCCTTTTTAGCAGCTTTTTCATACTCACTCTGCCGCCTGTCCTTTAACTTTTCATAACGGGACGTATCTATCTTTGCAGCGATCACCTGTACTTTTTTCTTTTCTTCTTGCTGCTGTAAAAGCTTTAACTGTTCCTGTTTTTTCCGGATCTGATCTTCCATTTCACTGATATACATACCATAAAGACAAATATCTTTTATCTGTACATCCTGTTTTTTCAAATCATCCATCTTATTCTGGGCAGATACCAGCTTGTTCTCCAGTTCCTGTATCTCTGCTTCTTTTTTCCGGATCTGTGCCAGAAGTGTACCATGTTCTGCCTTAATGCTGTCCAGAATCTGTTCCTTATAATGAAGTACATTTTCAAGACTGTATTTAAATCTCTTCATCTTAAGTATCATCTCCTATAACTGCTAACCCACGATTTTTTCCATTCTCCTTATGCTTTCCTCATAAGGGATATTTTCATTTGTTTCCTGTTCCAGAAATTTATTCATATCACCTATGCGGTCAACTGCTTCATCCAGAGCACTGTTTGCACCTTTTTTGTAAGCGCCAATGGAGATCAGGTCTGCATTTTTCTGATAAAGACTTAACATGTTCCTGAACCTTGAAGCTGCTTTCCTGTGTTCTTCCCCGGCTATATCATTCATAAGACGTGAAATACTTGCACTGATATCAATAGCCGGAAAATGGTTTGCATTAGCCAGCTGCCTGCTTAAAACAATATGACCATCCAAAATACCTCTGACTGTATCAGCCACCGGCTCATTGGTATCGTCTCCCTCCACCAGTACCGTATAAATCCCGGTAATGGAACCTTTTGCAAAATTCCCGCTTCTTTCCAGAAGCCTTGGAAATTCTGCATAAATAGAAGGTGTATAACCTCTGGCTATAGGCGGTTCTCCAATAGCAAGACCGATCTCCCTCTGTGCCATGGCATATCTGGTAAGAGAATCCATCATCAGCAGCACATCTGCTCCCTGATCCCTGAAATATTCAGCGATCGTTGTTGCAACCAAGGGACATTTCATACGCAGCATTGCCGGCTGGTCTGATGTGGCTACAATAAGGACAGAACGTTTCATGCCCTCTTCTCCCAGATCCTTTTTAACAAATTCCAGAACCTCCCTGCCTCGCTCTCCTACCAGGGCGATCACATTGATATCTGTTTTTACATTCCGGGCGATCATTCCCATCAATGTACTTTTTCCAACACCGGAGCCTGCAAAAATCCCCATTCTCTGACCTTTTCCAATGGTATTTAAACCATCAATGGCCTTAATCCCAAATTCCAGATGTTCCCTGATAGGAGGACGGTTAAGAGGGTTGATATAGGCACTGTCTACTGTATAAAGCTTCCCTGGGGGAAACTCTCCTTTTTCGTCAATGGGATGCCCCAGCGCGTTGATGATACGGCCTTTCAGGAAGTCTCCCACCGGTATCTGCAAACGGCATCCGGTATTGCGGACAAAACTTCCCGCTGTGATCCCGCTGATATTTTCATAGGTCATCAGCTGTATTTTGCCATTTTTGAATCCTACCACTTCCGCAGGAACCTGACAGTTCTCAGCTTCATTGTAGATCATAACAATATCACCAATACCGGATCTGCCTCCGGAAGCTTCCATTGACATTCCCACTACATTTTCAATTTTTCCAATGCGGTCTGCTGTTTCTGCCTGCTGTATTAACTTCAGGAGATTTTCATACATGGTTTTCACCTCTGTGTACTTTATGTATCCATAAAATCTTTATGTATTGGCGTTGTCTACAAGTCTGTGTATATTTTCAAGCTGGGTATCTACACTCATATCTATAATCCCGTCCGGCATTTCGATGATACAGCTTCCGCATTTTCCGTCCTCCATTACTATAAATTTGACGTTGTCAGAGAGCCGTGACAGTTTCTCTGCCAGATGTCCATCTGCCTGAACCATGGTCTCATAGTCTTCTTTTTCCATATAGATCTTGACCCAGTCCATTTTCTGCAGTTTTTCTGTTTCAGCTTCTATCATCCTGCTTATAACAGAACCGCTGGATCTCAGGCTGATATGGATCACTTTTTCAGCCACTGCCACAGCAATATCTTTTAATTCTTCCAGATATTCTCTGAGGCATTTTTCTTTTTCTTTGTTGATCTCTATTAAGGCTTTTTCCAGGCTTTCTTTAAAAAACCGCTGATTTTCACGATGTTTCGCCTCATTTTCCTTTTCTGCCCTAATCAGTCCCTCTTCATAGCCTTTTTGTCTGCCTTCTTCAAATCCTTTCATCTGGGCTTCCTCAGAGATCTGTTCTGCCTTTTCCTTTGCTTCCTGTTCAATGGCTGCCGCTTCTTTCCGGGCTTCTTCTAATATTTTTTCTTTTTCCCTGAGCCCCAGCTCTATTTGTTCCTGACTGCATTCCAGACCATTGTATGTATCATTGTCCGCATTTAAAGAAGCTTCCGTTTCTTTTTTATTCTGCTTTTCTGTTTCTGGTTTCTGTGCATCCGGTGCCGTAAATACCTGTAAGGGAAGCTTCCGGACTCTGGCTTTATTTTCAAAGCCTGTATCCTGATCAGACAACAATGTTATCGTCATCTCCTCCCTTATTGATTATTACTTCTCCTGCATCTTCCAGTTTACGGATCAGATTAACAATACGCTGCTGTGCCTCTTCCACTTCCTTCAGTCTTACATTGGTAGTGATCTCCAGATCGCTCTTGACTGTTTCTGCCATACGCTTGGACATATTTGCAAAGAATACGTTCTTCATATCCTCTGATGCAGTCTTTAATGCATATACAATATCCTTGGAATCGCAATCCCTGATAAAACGCTGTACAGATCTTGGATCCATATCGATGATATTCTCGAACATGAACATCTTGTCCCTGATGCTTTTTGACAGTTCCGGATTATCTTTATCCATTTCATCAAAGATCTGTTTCTCGTTTCCTCGGTCAACATGGTTCATCACATCTGCCACATAATCAATACCGCCCAGGTTCATATTATCCTCACTGGTAATGATCGTAGCGAATTTCCTCTTCATTTCCTCTTCCACAATAGCTATTGCCTCAGGAGATACACGGCTCATATTTGCCATGCCTTCCAGTACCGGTATCCTTTTTTCATTTGGAAGCTGTTCCAGTATCTGGGCCGCCTGCTGAGGATCCATATAAGCCATGATCAGAGCGATCACCTGAGGCCGCTCATGCTGGAGCAGGGCAAGAAGGGATTTGGGATCTCCCTTTGTAAAAAAGTTAAATGGCTTGGACTGGAGAGTCTTGGATACTTTTTCCAGAAGATTTCTGGCTGTGGTTTCTCCAAAAGCTTTTTCCAGTACACTTCTGGCATAATCCAGACCTCCATCTGTCATCATCTTGTGGGTAAGGCACATTTTATAAAACTCATCTAATGCATTCTCCACCTGGGCATTATTTGTTTTTCCAAGCTTTGCTACCTCATAAGTCAGGTCTTCGATTTCCTGTTCACTGAGATATTTATAAATCTGGGAAGCGCGGTCTGCTCCCAAAGACACAACTACCACTGCTGCTTTCGCCCGCGCATCCATTTTATCCAGTTCGGATCCCCCGGTAATATCTGTTATCTTACTTCCCTCTATTTCTGCCATCGTTTCCTCCACCAGTAAGCAGCCAATTCTGGATCAGTTTTGCTGCGATCTGCGGATTTTCATCCACAAAGGAACCGATCTCCTGTTTTAATTTCAGACTGTGCTGCATTTTCAGATTTAAAATTTCTTCATTTTTCTTAAGTTCATCGTCCTGTCCCTGAAGCGCCGACTGTTCCTCTTCAGTTAACAAGGATATATTCCCATCATTTTTAGTTTTATTGTCGGCGGCAATGGCATTTTGAGAATCTTCAGTAATCGCACCTCCATCCGGTATCTGTTCCAACAGTGCCTGTCTTTCTTCTTCTGACGCTTTCAAATGCTGCCTGCTGAGTATCAGCAAAGCAATCAGCAATACCAGAAGCAGCCCACCTGCCCCTATGGCGATCAAAAGAGGCAATGGAAGCTTTGCTTTCTGTGCCGGTGCTGTTACCGGCACTGCATCTGTGTTTTTACTGGCTGCTGAAAGGGCTCTTATAACCGTGATCTTTGAAGGAGCGTCCTCCTGGGTAATACCTGCTGAATTAGCTACAAGACTGACCAGATCTGCGTCTGCAATAGATGTATCATCTGTATCAATAGTAACGCCTACTGTTGTATTTTCCAGAACACCCGGATCGATCTGGCGCTGTTCTTTTGTGGAATTATACAGCCACTCTCTTATTGCGCTGTTGTTGGAATATGTATCTGAACCTGCCTGTGTGCCTGTCTGGCCCGTATAACGGGGTGTATCTGCATTAGCATCTGCGCCTGCTGCGCCTCCATTTCCCGAAGACGTACTTCCTGTATTCTCCCCTGCTGTTTCTTCTTTTTCCAGCAGTCCTGTTTTATCATTCTGGTCAACCTTATCCGGAGTGGTATACTGGACTGTTTCCTGGATCAGCTTCTGCATATTCAGTGTGCCTTTTACAGAAACTGCAACTTTTCCCTGTCCATACATTAATTCCAGGACCCGGCGCACATTTCCTGCTATACTTTTTTCTACCTGACTGGTAAGCTCTGCTACATCTTTTCCTGTACCGGCAGTATTACCTGCCTCATCTTCACCGCCGACTTCCATCATGGTAGCAGCATCAAATACAGAAACATTGGTAAAATTCATTCCCTTTACAGCTCTTGCGATCAGGTTCTTGATAGCAGCTGCCTTTGTATCTGTCAGATCCTGTCCGGGATCCATTGTCACCACAACAGAGGCTGATGCATCTGTCTGCTGTGTATCATCCAGTGCATATTTCTGGGTTCCGCCTTCTGCTATGGTCACTTTTGCATCACGTACCCCTTCAAATAATCCGATCTGGGCACCAAGACGATCCTGAAGTTCATACAATGTATATTTTTCCTTATCCTTTTCAGTGCTCATGATTCCCGCATTATTACGGTACATATCATAAGTAAAGCCGCTTTTAGGATATCCTTTGCTTAGCAATTCAGCCCTGGTCTTATCTACTGTATCTGACATTACCTGGACAGAGCCGTTTTTGTCATTGTATCTGTAATCAACACCTTCATCCTGAAGAAGACTTACAACTGCCTGGGCATCATCCGAGCTCATTCCTGTAAACAAGGTACTGTATCCTTTTTTCGTGCCCATATTCAGGACCAGAAGTCCGGCTGCCGCCAGGATAATCGTCCCCGCTGCAATGACTGCGATCATTTTTTTTGTTTTCCCTGGCATCTCCTGCCATGCTTCTTTTAGATTCTGCACTGTTCCATTCATCCTTTGCATTTCCATATATAGCAAATATTAAAAATCTACTGTTCCATTCCATGGCCAGCAGTATTAAACACTCATCTTTAAAATTTCGTTATACGCTTCCATTGCTTTATTTCTAAGAGAGATCATAACTTCCAGGCTCAGTTCTGCTTTTGCCTGGGCGATTGGAAGACTGTGGGCATCTTCTAACTGCCCCGTTGCCAGAAGATACTGTTTCTGTTCTACATCCTTCTGTGTGTCGTAAACATTTTGCACTGTATCTTCAAGCACTGACTGGAACACAGATTTTGTGCCATTTTCTGTTCCTGTTATTTTTTTATCATTCTTTTCAACAGCATCCCACCCTTTCATAGGGGTAATAAACCCATTCACCTGTTCAATCATTTTATATTTTCTCCTTAACTGTATAATTTGTATGATTTAAAAGTTTTTAGCTGCGCTGCGCAGACGTGAAAGATCGCTACTTACAGAACTGATCATAAACTGGTATTCATAAGCTGTTCTTGCCAATTCAACCTGTTCCTGATCCATATCCACATTATTCTCATCCAGTCTGGTTGATTCATTTAAGGTTGTATGGACAGACGGTCTCATATTTTCAATCCCTCTTGCCACATTTTTCATAGAAGTCTTCTTCACAGTAAGAGCAGACCGGATCTTCTGTGCCAGTTCATTCTCAAAGGTCATATATTGTGACTTAAAACCTGGCGTATCAACATTTGCAATGTTGTTCATAGTCAGGTTCTGTCTCATCCATAAGCTGTCCAGGGTTTTTTCTCCAAGTAATAATCCATTTCCATACAAGTCCATCATAAATGTTCATCCTCCTGTGTGGCCGATATAATTTTCTTCAAAAAATACATACCGTTAATATCCCCTGATGGAAGGGGTTACAATTTTCGTATTTTTATCATTATCTACACGCTATATATAATATATAATTCTTATGATTTTTTCAAGTCTTATATTTTTAGCTTCCGCCTTTCTTGTATCGGTAATTTGTCACAAAGTTTTATAGCAATTTGCATTGTCTTTTTATTATATCTATTTATTTTTTTATTTTGCCCATACAATTGTGATTTTGCATAACTCCACCGTTATTTTGCACGTTTTAGATGTTATATTTTGTCAATAAATATACTTTGTTAAGTTTTTTTAATTTTGCTACTATAAATGAGCAAATTTGAAAAATGAAATTTATCAAAAAGCACTTTTGCATATTGACGAATATCGATGTGCAAAATTTGCATGCTCCGCTTTCATCATATGCAAAAAGAGGACAGCCACCCATCCTCTTTTCGCCAAGTCTATCTATTTCCTATCCTTAGAAATTCCCCGGCAGGATCTCCTTACCCGCAAGAACCTCCTCATAATCCTTCAGGTTTCTCTGCAGCAGCTCCGGCGTATTCAGACCATACGGGCATTTGCTCATGCAGTGGCCGCAGTGGAGGCAGTCCTTGATCTTCATCATCTTCGCCTGTACCTCCGGTGTGAGCTGGAGGTGGGACGGGGATCTTCTGAGAAGCAGGGACATTCTCGCGCAGGTGTTGATCTCGATCCCGGCCGGACATGGCATACAGTAGCCGCAGGCACGGCAGAAGCTTCCGAATAACTGTTTTCTGTCATTCACGATCAGGGTGCGGATCTCGTCGTCCATCACCGGCGGATTGTCGATATAGCTTAAAAATTCGTCAAGCTCATGTTCCTTCTGGACACCCCAGATCGGAAGTACGCTGTCGTACTGTGCCTGAAACGCGTAAGCGGCTCTTGAATTGTTGATCAGACCTCCGGACAATGCCTTCATGGCAATAAAGCCCATATCTGCCTTTTTGCACTTTTCCATGAGCTCCAGATCCTTCTCGCTGCAGAGATAGCAGAACGGGAACTGTAACGTCGCGTACAGACCGGAATCCACCGCCTCGTTTGCAACCGCAAGGCGATGATTCGTGATGCTGATGAACCGGATCTTTCCCTGTTCCCTTGCCTTTAAAGCAGCGTCATAGAGGCCGGATTCATCGCCCGGCTTCGGACAGACTGCCGGGTTGTGGAACTGGTATACATCGATACAGTCCGTCTTTAAAAGACGAAGGCTGGTCTCGAGATCCTTCCAGAAGCCTTCTGCCGTCGTTGCCGCTGTCTTTGTCGCCAGATAGATATGGTTTCTGACATCACTTAAGGCATATCCGATCTTTTCCTCACTGTCAGAGTATGCTCTCGCCGTATCGAAATATGTAATTCCGCCGTCATATGCCTTTCTCAAAAGCTTTGCGGCCTCTTCCTTCGTGATTCTCTGGATCGGAAGCGCGCCGAATCCATTCTTGTTCACCGTGATCCCGGTCTTTCCAAGTGTAACTGTTGTCATGAAGTCTCTCCTTTCTTACTATCCGTTTGCCCGTAACCTTTTCACATATCTGTGACCTTAAGCTACGGGCATACCAAAGCTACTGTTTTCCGGCGTCCAGCATCTCCTTCAGCGCTTCATCCCCGTCATCGATCCACGCGTCCTCTTCGTCCGCGTTGAGACCGAGGAATTTCGCCAGCGTTCTCTCGTCATCGCTGTTGTTCCACTCATCCACATAGTCATCGATGGCTTCAAATTCAATTTCTCCTGCCTGGTACTTTTCTTTGAATGTCATTTTCCTGCTCCTTCAGATTCTTGAGAATCGTGATCTCCTGATTGTCGATGTGTTCCCGCACAGCCATCTTCGCCTCCTGGATATGGCGCAGCGTCAGTGCCTTTAAAATATGTTCATGCTCCACCATAAGGATCTGGCGCTTGTCCGCGTCCTTAATGTATTCCAGGCGGTAGCGGTACATCTGCTCTCTTAAATTGTTTAAGATCTGGACCAGCTTCTGGTTCTTCGTGCTGTTGTAGATGATCTCATGGAACTGCTCATCAGTCTGGGCGATCTGCATCGCGTCCCCGTTCCCGATGGCTGCCTTGAAATCAACTTCCGCTTTATTTAATGATTCCAGCTCTTCCGCGGTGATTCTCTGGCATGCAAGGTCGATGGCAAGCTCCTCTAAGGAACGGCGCACCTCCAGAACATCCCGCAGGTTGCTCTCAGAGATCTTCGCAACCTCCGCGCCCTTTCTCGGTATCATGAGGACCAGGCCCTCGAGCTCCAGTTTACGGATCGCCTCACGGATCGGGGTACGGCTCACGCCAAGCCGCTCCGCAAGCTGGATCTCCATCAGGCGTTCGCCCGGCTCCAGCTCTCCTTTTAAAATTGCCTGGCGCAGGGTCTTGAACACAACATCCCGTAACGGCAGATATTCATCCATATTTACTTCAAAATGATTCGTCATCGTGTCTCTCTCCTCTATCTGGCTTTCTTCCGGTTGTAGAATTCAGTCAGGTACACCTGACGGGTCAGACGTCCGCCGTCCGCTTCCCTGAGGGCCTGACAGGCCTTTTCCGCCAGTTCTTTATCCTTGTAGATACCGAATACCGTCGGCCCGCTGCCGCTCATCAGGGAGCCGCAGGCGCCGTTCTCCATCATCATTTCCTTGATCCTCGCGATCTCCGGATGATCCGGTACCGTCACAGTCTCCAGGACATTTCCAAGACGTTCGATCACACCGTCCAGGTCACCATTTTTGATCGCCGCCATCATGCCATCGATATCCGGGTGTTCCTCCGGTGCAAGCTCATTCACGCGCAGTTTTCCGTATACCGCTTTCGTTGACACGGAGATCTGCGGCTTCGCGATCACGAGATGGCACTGCGGCGGTGCCGGGAGCTCTGTCAGGATCTCACCGATTCCTTCCGACAGGGCCGTTCCACGCATGATACAGTACGGAACATCCGCGCCGAGCTTTACGCCCCGCTCCATAAGCTCTTTTTTCGTGAATCCAAGATCAAACATCCGGTTCACACCGACTAAAACGGCTGCCGCATCGGTACTGCCGCCGGCCATGCCGGCCGCAACAGGAATATATTTGCGGATCTTTATGGTCACGCCGTCCTTGATCCCCTTTTCATCGAGAAGCAGCTTCGCCGCGCGCCACGCAAGGTTTCCCTCCCCGTCCGGAACGAACGGGAGATTCGTCTCCGTCCTGATCACGCCGTCTTCGGTCCGGTCCATCTCGATCCGGTCGTACAGGTTCACGGTCTGCATGATCATGCGGACTTCGTGGTACCCATCCTCTCTCTTCCGGATCACATCCAGGCCAAGGTTGATCTTGGCATATGCTTTGAGGTCTAAATGGTCTTTCATGTTATCACCTTCTATATTTTCTACACGCGAGTCCTACCATCGGAATGCTTCGCATTCCCAGGAACAAATTTAAAGCTTCTCCTGCAGACAGGCTTGAGCCGAACCTTTAAGCTTGTTACCTTGGTATCATCAAATTGTATTTGTGTTGTTTGTATACAATGTTTAATATACATGATTGATACACCATTTGACAAGAGAAATCTTGCGGAATTAATGACTTTTTTCCTCAATAAACCTTTATTCCGTCCGCACGAATCCCAGGCTTTCCGCGACCTTCTTTGACACGATGTTTTCCTTCCCGATCCTGACGATAAACTGGACAGTTCCAAACTCCTCCTCAGCGTATTCGATCGCCGCCCGGCATGCCTCTTTCGCGTATCCTTTTCTCCGGTATTCCGGGAAAATATGGTAGCCAAGCTCCAGCGTGTCATCCAGGATATTCTCATCATCCGGGGACAGGACATAATAATCCACATCCCCGATGCCGTCATCCTGCGGGATCCGGAACCCCACAACACCGGTGAGATTTCCGCTCTTCTTTTCCTCGACCGCCCAGAATCCAAACTCAAACACCTCATAATGGTGCTTTGTGTAACCGGCTACCTTCTCCACCGTATCCAGGTCGGCATCCACATGGTTCTCCACGATCTCCTCATAATCGCCTTCCGCGATCTCCCGGATCTTAAGCCGCTCCGTCTCGCAGATCGCCCACGGCAGCCCAAGATGCCTTCTCGCGATCCGCCCCAAAAACTCTTCGTCCGCATCCTCCACATCCGCGATCAATGTGTCCGCCGCGCACCACTCATCCCCCTGTGTGTCTTCTCTCCATAAGCCAACAATGGCCCTCCCGGCAGCCTTTGCCGCCAGGAGAGCCTCGTTTTCATCGGAGAGCAGGACAGGAATTTTCTCACCGTCTACAACTGCATAACGGGTCTCCTGCATAGCACATCTCCTTTTTTATATTTGCGGCAGTTGTTCCTGCTCCGCCTGCACACCTGCCGAATCTCCTCCGGCAGCTTCTTCCAAATGCATGACAGCTCAAAAACAGTACTTTTCCATGTCTGGAATCCAACTGCCATTTTTATCAGCACTTCTCCGGTTCCGGATACTCTACGCCGAAGGTCTCTGCTGTGATAGATTTGATCTTCTGCTCCTTCATCGGACGGTCGCTGTAATCGGTGCGGACCTCAGCGATCTTGTTGACGATGTCCATACCGT